>ENA-ORXI01000343-ORXI01000343.1-sediment-metagenome-genome-assembly--contig:-NODE-343-length-37721-cov-26.869966_pt1 | contig 37721 bp, 40 predicted proteins | sample MGYA00237861_ERZ511468 | MGnify/ENA primary metagenome ERZ511468 (study PRJEB26299, sample SAMN06266213) | sediment metagenome | isolation source: Hudson Canyon methane seep mesocosm | place... | reverse complement strand
CTATCTACACAACTTTTTACAATTAAAATACAATGAGTTATAGCACTCAATGACTCCCTCTCCTGCTGGAGAGGGCTTTAAGACTTGTGCAGATACCTATGCCGTACGTGTAAGTTTTCCGAATAAGTACCGACTACATTTTTCTATTCTGGTTTCTATATCTATGTATAAATTTTTATTATGGGCCTTCTTGCTTGCTTATAGTCACCCATCAAATGCCGATTCAATAAAGATTAGCAACTTTTCGAATAATTCTTTAGCTGATTGGCAAGTAAAATCATTTAGTGGCGCAACTCAGTATCAAGTTGTTCATTTAAACAATAGAAAGGTTCTCAAAGCATACAGTTTGGCAAGCGCCTCTTCTTTGTACAAAGAAGTACATATTGACCTTCACCAAACACCGTATTTAAACTGGTCTTGGCAAGTCGATAAAAAACTAAATATCAAAAATGAACGAACTAAACAAGGGGATGATTTTTCTGCGCGCATTTACCTTATTGTTAAAGGAGAATGGTTTTTCTGGCAAACAAAGTCTCTTAATTATGTATGGTCTAGCCACAATGCTAAGTTAACGGCTTGGCCAAACCCTTATGCAGAAAAAAATGTGATGATGCTAGCTATCCGCGATAGTACAGATAAGGAAAAACACTGGTATACAGAAAAAAGACATGCTTTAAATGACTTAAAGCAATATTTTGGTAAGGATATTCGCTATATTGATGCAATTGCTATTATGACTGATACTGATAATAGCAAAGAAGCTGCACTCAGTTATTATGACAACCTCTATTTTAGCGAGCAATAAGATAATTTTTAAAAATCGCTAAATTTTAGACAAAAAAATGCCCCGGATAACCGAGGCATTTTTCTTCAAACTAATAACAAGGTATAAATTATACGTTGTTAGCAGCGAAAGGATGTTGTGCAGTAGATTTTTGAGCAACAACTTCAGCAGCAGTTGGAGTTCCAGCTACAGCATGTTTGATAGATGCTTTAACAGCATCATAGTTGTTTTTCTCAATTGCAGCATCATCTTCAGCTAACCAGTGAATGAAAACACCAACAGAGATGAATAAATCATCAGCTTCATCAGCTGGGATAGTTCCATCTTCAACACAATCAGCAACAGCCATTGCAACACCACGTTGTGCAGGGCCAAACATTTGAACAGCTTGCTTAGAACCTTTGATTGTTACTTTGTTGAACATAACAGTTGCAGGCTTAACCATAAGGTTAGGAGCAACAACAGCTAGAAGGCTAGAAAAACCATCTTTGTTGTTTGTTAAGCAGTTTGCGAAAGCAGACTCAGCAGCTGAACCACGAGGTCCCATCATTAAGTCAATGTGAGCAACTTCGTTTCCGTCGCCGTTTAAAGATTCACCTACGCGTAAGTTGTTGATTTTAGCCATGCTACTTTTATCCTCAGAAAAAAATGAAAAAACTTTATCTAAAATTGACATATAAAATGTCCCTTGATTACTACTATTTTACTGGATGACAATAATCCATAAACCAAACACCTACAAAATTCATACAAGCAATAATTGTTCTAATCGTGAAACTAAAACCGTTACCACTGTTAAATCAGCCGTTGTCCCTGGATTTATTCCAGCAGACTTGAACTCGGTATCTACATTACGTAGAAAATCCTCTAATCGCTCAGGTCTATCTGTTTTAGATAACTTATCGTCAACCAAAGCCATCTTATCCATCACCGTCCTAGTGTGGAGATTGCCGTATTTTCTTTCAATATGACTATCAGGATATCTCGCTAACATGGCAGAAAAAACTGCAGCAGCGGCCCAACCTGAATCACCCCATTGATTGAACCGATCATTATACCTAAAAATCATGAAATCAAAAATATCTTTATAATTTGTCGTAAATTGCAGCGCAATTCTATCTTTATCACAAGCGATCTGCATTGCCTGAGTTAGTGTCACATCAGGCTTTTGAGCAACATCCTGCTGCTTTGCCTCACCCAAACCTCCAGGGGCAGCTAAGGCGATTGCACGAAAAACCCATTCTGCATCAGCGACGGTTGTATTCGCTAAAACTTCGGCTAACTTCTCTCTTAATTCAGCAGGTTGGTTTATTTTTTCTGCCGCCATGAGTAACGGCGCACTTAATAATAGAATCCCTAAGTTGGTATTACAGCCTACAGCATCTCTTGTTGCTTTCACCGCATAATAAATCCGTTCACCTAAACTATAATCAGGATTGCTAATTGGTAATGCGCTTTTTTGAGCGCTGACACGAAAATCCTCTACCGTCATGTCATGACCATCAGCATAAACGCTAACATTACCTGGCTTAAATGCTTGTAATTCAATCTCACATGCATATTGATAAGCAGAACTTAGTTGCTGCTGGCTTAACATACCGCCTCTACTTGCTGCACTTCAAGCTGGCAATAACTTAATAAATCATCGACAAGAATTTCCGCAACCTGCACATTACAAACACTCTCCAGCCCTTTCCACGCGGGTATACTATTGACCTCAATCACCTTGTATTCACCTTCTTGGGTACAAATAATATCTACGCCTGCATAATTCATCTGCAAGGCCATTGTTGCTTTAACCGCTATATCGCTCATAGCATCATTAATTGGCATCGCTTCGCACTGCGCTCCCCGAGCCACATTATTTAACCAGTGAATTCCTTTTCGGCGCATTGCTGCAATCGCCCTGCCATTAATAACAAAAACTCGCCAATCTGAATAGCCTTCACCTTCACAAGCAACAAACCGCTGTAAATAATAAATACCTTGGCTATGCGCCAGCCAAAATAAATCACTTATTTTCTCGATTCGACGAATCCCTTCACCTTGAGAACCAAAAATAGGCTTACTAATTAATGGGTGCCCCTGTTTTAGTTCACGCTCTGCGATTTCAAGCGCTTTCGCTCTATCTCTTAAAACCCAAGTTTGCGGTGTCGGTAATTTATGTTGTTGCAATAGAAAACTAGTCATACCTTTATCAACGCTACGTTCAATAGCATGACCATCATTGTAAACTGGGATTCCCATGATTTTTAAGGCATGTAAAATATCCAGATATAACACCACCTCAGTTAAAGACCCTCCTGGTACGCCACGTACAAAAACTGCATCGGGTAAAGCCAACTCAAATCCAGGGATAAATAAAGGTAAGCCCTCTTCTTGCACCACAATACGGCAGTCAGTTAATGACACATACTCGGCTATATATCCGCGCACTGCAAAGGCTGATTTCAATTGCTTACCATGCCAGCCTGGGTCATCAGTAAATATTGCTATTCGTCCCACTATATAGTTAAAACCTGTAAAATAGTAAATTCAACATTATACCGCTTAGCAAAACCGTCACCTTTATTAAGTTGCAGGTTTTTTATTAAATGGCATATTCTAATAACCTAGTATTCTAGTATACTATAGCCAAAATCAATACGGTTCTAAAAACATGACAGCTACTGAAAACGTACATCTACACGAAATTAATAAATTTGGATCACAAGCTGAGCGCTGGTGGGATAGGAATGGTGAGTTTAAAACGCTTCATGACGTTAACCCCTTACGAATTAATTTTATTCAAAAATTCATCACTGTTCAAAACTCACGTATTGTTGATGTTGGTTGTGGCGGTGGCATATTAACAGAAGGCCTAGCAAAAAAAGGCGCTGACATGCTAGGCATTGATTTAAGCGAAGACTTAATTGATATTGCTGACTTACATGGCTTGGAAAGTGGCGTTCAAACTAATTATAAAAAAATTAGCGCAGAACAACTTGCTGATGCCGAGCCAGCAAGTTTTGATCATGTTGTTTGTATGGAAATGCTAGAACACGTCCCTGAACCCGGCTCAATTATTGCAGCCTGTGCAAAAATGGTTAAACCTGGTGGTCATGTTTTTTTCTCAACCTTAAATCGCAAACCAAAAGCTTATTTACTCGCTATCGTTGCCGCAGAACATATCTTAAAAATGTTACCCGCCGGCACGCATGACTACAAGACATTTATTAAGCCTTCAGAATTAAGTCAATCAGCTCGTGCGGCTGGGCTTGAATTACAAGATATGATAGGTATTCAATATAACCCACTCACTAAAAACTTTAGCTTAAGTGATGATATTGATATTAACTATATAGCGGCTTTTAAACGTCCAGAATAAAATAATGAGTACTTCATTTAATTTATCTTGTGTTTTGTTTGACTTGGATGGCACTTTACTTAATACCGCCCCCGATCTAACAACAGCACTCAACAAGGCACTAGATAACTTCAATTTCCCATGCGTGTCTGTGGCTGCAATCACACCCTACATATCTTATGGTGCTGCAGTCATGATCGAGCAATCTCTAACACAACCTGCTTCAGCAACTTTAAAAGCAGAAATTTTAGAATGGTTACTCAACTATTACGAATCTCATATTGCCGATTACACGCATCTCTATGCTGGGATGCCTGAATTACTAAATAGCCTTGAAGAAAATAATATTCCATGGGGAGTCGTCACTAATAAACGTGAACGCCTGACCTTCCCATTAATGGATGCATTAAAGCTATCTAACCGCGCTTCGTCAATTATATGTGGCGATACGACAGCACATAGCAAGCCACACCCAGAACCCATGTTTGCAGCTTGCCAACAAATACAAGTTGCACCGGAGCAATGCTTATATATTGGTGATGCGGCTCACGACATAAACGCAGGAAAAGCAGCCAACATGAAAACACTGGCTGTGACTTATGGCTATTTAAAAAATGAAGATACGCCACAAGACTGGGGGTCTGATGCGTTAGCACATCATCCCGATGACATCTCACTTTGGATAAAAAATCACACACATGCCTTTAACTAAGCAAACAATTCTTGTTACTGGAGCGGGTGGCGGCTTAGGAAGTACTGCTGCAACCGCCCTTGCACAACAAGGCGCGACTATTATCTTGCTTGATAAGAACATCCCTAAGCTTGAAAAAGTTTACGATGCAATTATTGCTACAGAAGCCCCTACCCCTATTATTTATCCGTTTGATTTAGCTGGGGCCTCCGAAGTTGAATACCATGAATTAAGTGCAGCTATCGAGAAAAAATATGGTCAATTAGACGGTATTTTACATTCGGCTACTGAATTCAATTCATTTACCCCGCTATCAATTCATGAAACTTATTCATGGGGCCATACTTTAAATGTCAACTTAAACGCACCGTTTTTACTTACCCAAGTATTACTACCTCTTCTGCAAAAAGCTGATCACGCATCGATTGTTTTTACAGGTGATTCATTTACCCAAGAAGCAAAAGCCTACATTGGCGCTTATGGTGTCTCTAAAATTGCATTAGAAAGTTTTGCAAAAATCTTAGCGGAAGAACTGGAAGATGCAGGGAAAATTCGAGTCAACACATTAATTCCTGGGCCCGTTGACTCACCATTACGCAAGAAGTCATTTCCCGCTGAAGATAAACAAATTTTACCCACAATGAACGAAATCACTCCTGCCTACCTATACTTATTCAGCAAGAAAAGCATAGGAACAACAGGACAAACCATTGACGCCAGAACCTTCAAATTATAATTTATTACAATGTCTGAAAGAGAAACCATTATATTAACGCGCGATGTAAATGTTGTTCTTATCCCTGATGGAAATCATGGAACGCTCAGTAAAGGCAAAGAAGTCACCATACATCAAGATTTAGGCAATAACTATACAGTCGTTACCGAGCATGGGCACATGGTTCGGATTTCTAGCACAGATGCGGATGCACTAGGCAAAGAAACTCACGAACTACATACCCTCGTATCAGAAAATGATGCTAAGGCGGTAGAAAAAAACTGCTGGGAAGTGATGAAAACCGTTTACGATCCTGAAATTCCAGTCAATATTGTTGACTTAGGACTTGTTTATAACTGTAACGTCACAAGTATTGCCGAAGGTGAAAATGACGTACATATCATGATGACACTCACTGCTCCTGGCTGTGGTATGGGCCCTGTTATACAAGGGGATGTTGAAAAAGCAGTACGTGCATTACCTGGCGTTAAGTCTGTTAATGTCGAAGTTGTGTTAGACCCACCTTGGTCAAGGGATATGATGTCTGAAGTTGCTCAAGTCCAACTAGGGCTATTTTAATACGCACGAGCACACCATGAGCCAAGCAACTAACTAAAAAATAGAGCAACTTTTACCCTCATTTTTCATACAGGAACTTCCACATGAATCATCAGAAAAAAATATTATTAGCCCTTAGCTTTGCTCTATCAATCACACATATCAATAACGCAATTAGCGCTGACCTAACACGCATGCAAGTTGTGCAATTATTAAAACAAGCCAGCAAAGACAAGCCTGCCAACTTAAGACGTAAAGACCTCAAGGGCGTTGACTTATCTAACCTAGATTTTCGTAAAGCTGATTTGTGGGGAGCAGATTTACGTGGTGCTAACTTAAGTAAAAGTAACCTTTCTGGATTAGTTTTAGATTTAACGGTCATGACCGGCATTAATTTATCTGATGCTAACCTAACAAAAGTCAGTATTTTTGGCGTCAGCATGATGCGTTCAAATTTAAAAAATACCAATTTTAGTGGCAGTCGAATTATTGCCAACCTTGACCATTCAGATATGAGTAACGCCAACCTATCCAATGTAAAATGGGGGGCTGATATGAAGAACCAGCCTATGGGATTAATGCGCGTTAACTTAAATAAAGTTAATTTAAGCAATGCGAATCTACAAAATGCTGACCTAGGTCGTGCAAGTATGCGCTTCGCCAATGTAAGCAATGCTAATTTAAAAAATGCGAGTCTATTAGCGGCAGAGCTAACATCTGCTAATTTTACCAATGCAAACCTTAGCAAAGTAAACTTTACATCCGCAAAATTACGCGAAGCAAACCTGACTAACGCCACCTTAACAGGCGCTATTTTTAGTAAGATTCAGGGCCAAGAGAGTATCCGCGGTTTAAAAAACAACAAAAGTAAAAGTGAAGCTCAATTTAATTAGCTAATAAAGGCATCAACAATCAAAAACCTATCTGCCTCGCCCTCCATTCTATAAATAGCTCATTAGGCTTTGCCCAAAAAGCTATTTTTCTACCTACCTACCCCATCACTGCCATTAAGTTAAGCGGTTTAAGGGTGATTTTTTCTTGCTCTTAAGCCCCCTCTTGATGGAGGGGGTTGGGGGCGGAGAAATTAAAATAAATTCTTTTTTCCTTAACTTAATGGCAGTGACCTATCCCCATGACCAATAAAACATCACTCACTAATAAAATTCTAATCGCCATGAGTGCTGGCTTACTCCTAGGTAGTTTAATTAACCACTTTGCAGCCAACCAAGCATTCATCCAAGACTATTTGATTAATGGTTTATTTCACGTCATTGGTTCAGCGTTTATCAATGCATTAAAAATGCTAGTGGTGCCATTAGTCACCTTCTCTCTTATTTGTGGCGTTTGTGGCATAGGCGATATTGGTGTCTTAGGTCGTGTAGGGCTTAAATCTTTTCTTTTATACTTACTGACAACTGGAATTGCGATTTCTTTAGCATTAATTGTCGCCATTGCTCTCGCCCCCGGAAAAGGCTTTGAACATCAGGAATCTAGCATTCAATTTGTCGCCAAAACCTCCCCCCCGATTAGCGATGTGTTCATTAATTTAATACCTAGTAATCCTGTTGCAGCCTTTGCCCAAGGCAATATGCTACAGATTATATTTTTTGTAATTTTATTTTCTATTGCCATGCTAATGGCGGGAGATGTTGGCCGTCAACTTGCTGACACTGCCGAAAAATTAAATGAAGTCATGATGAATGTGGTCACAATAGTCATGGACTTTGCCCCTATAGGCATCTTCTGTTTAATGGCCAAAACATTTTCAGAACAAGGCCTTGCATTAATTGTTCCTATGATAGGTTACTTCTCTGTCGTTATTTTGTGCTTACTACTCCATGCAGTAGGTACCTTCTCGGCACTTCTAGTCTTTTTTGCAAAACTCAACCCAATCATATTCTTTAAAAAAATGCGCCCTGCGCATATTTTTGCTTTTAGTACAGCCAGCTCAAATGCTACGATTCCTGTTACTTTACAAGCGGTTGAAAAGCGCATTGGCGTTAGCAATACAACGGCTGCATTCACTATTCCTCTCGGCGCAACTATTAACATGGATGGCACAGCAATCATGCAAGGCGTTGCCACGGTATTTATTGCCAATGTCTACCAAATCGATTTAGATATTAGTCAATACCTTACTATTGTAGGCATGTCCATTCTTGCTTCAATTGGTACTGCGGGGGTTCCTGGCGTTGGCCTTATCATGCTGGCAATGGTATTTAACCAAGTCGGCCTACCTGTTGAAGGTATTGGCTTAATTTTAGGTGTTGATCGCTTGCTCGACATGATGCGTACCGTGGTTAATATTACAGGTGATGCAACTGTCACCTGTATTGTCGCCCGTGGTGAAAATACAATTGATGATATTGTTTTTAACGACCCAGACGCTGGAAAAATATCCGACCTTCATATGCCACACAAAGTGCCAGAATAACGGCACAAACTTGCCATAAAAAATAAAATAAAATCGATACGGCACCCTACCACCTACAAGTAGCACCATAACATACTGATACTAAATATTTTTTTCAATATGGCATATTAATCGCTCCATCCTTTGCAACAGTCAAGCAATAAGGAAGAACGATGTCACCAAAAACTGAAAGTTTAGCCATTGTTAGTAACAACACATTTGAAGCTACAAAAGCAGTCAACTTAAATCACTATGATATAAGCAGTGCTTTACAAACTAGCCTAGAGTTCAATGAATTGGTGCATATCTTTAGTCAAAAAATTCAAGAACTAGTGCCACATAATGGCTTTGTCTACACTAATGATGAATTTGAACTCAACATTCAAAAAGGTATTAAAACTAAAAATACCTGCAGCTATGCTTTAAAAGTTGAAGACCAAGACTTAGGTGAACTCATGCTAATGCGCCATACGCGCTTCAACAAACATGATATTGACTTACTAGAAACCTTACTTTGCTGCCTGATCTACCCATTAAGAAATGCAACTTTATTTAATAGTGCTCTAAAAATGGCTTTTACTGATACGTTAACACAAACAAATAATCGTACTGCATTTAATGATTCTATTATTCGTGAAATGACTTTAGCTGAACGTCACTCGAACAACCTTTCTCTTATCTTTATTGACCTAGATCACTTTAAAGCAATTAACGATACTTATGGGCATGACTGTGGCGATAAGGCATTACAATCAGCAGCACAATGCATAAAAGAAAGCATTCGTGCTTGTGACATTGCCTATCGCTATGGCGGTGAAGAGTTTGTGGTTCTACTAAGCGATACAGATCAAGAAGGCGCTAAATTACTTGCCGAGAGAATTAGAGCAAAAATTGCCGCACATATATTAGCTTACGGAATGGAGATCATAAAAATGACTGCCAGTTTAGGCGTGAGTAGTTTACGTGGTAACGATACTTCAGACAGTTTCATAAAAAGAGCAGATGATGCAATGTACCAAGCTAAAACTCACGGAAGAAATAAAGTAGAAACTGCTGCATAAGGACTGTATAAACTTTGTATAATCACTTAATACACCCCTAAAAATCGCTAAAATCTATAAATAAGACCTATTAGCATCCCAAGGAAAAATGACGCTAAAGAAGGAGTAAAATAAGGGTTATTTAAATATCTTTCTTAACTCTTTGAAGTACTATATATAGCACTTAAGGACAGTATTATTCCGGTTTCGTATCAATATAATAGAAGCTCCTAGATAACCTTCCTGAACTTCTAATACATATATTGATGAAAAGAACTAATAGCACACCTCTTTTAGTATACCTTGCATTTTCTAGTATCGAATCACGAAAAGCCGCTTTAATACTAATAACTTGCTGCCTATTATTCAGCATTTACTGTATTCCTTGGGTTCTTTATTTCAAGGATAACTACTGGGTATCTCAACTCTTCATAATTGATGACTGGGAATGGTTTGTAATGATGTTACCTATGTCTGCTTGGTATTGGTTAAGCCTAAAATGGATCGATAAAAATGATGCTTGGTAAAAATATAAAGGATACTTAAGTCTAATCTGGCATAAAAAACATCACCGACCACAGGACTATGGATAGAAATCCATAGTCCTGTGGTTGAACTAAAAGCCTCTACCCATTCATTCAAGAGCCATACTTTCTATATCTTGATTTAATGAAGTATACCGATACTCCAAGCGTTCTTGAGTCATGCCCTCTGTAAATATTTCTTCTACAAATACCCATCTGTATTTTTAGCCAGCCAACGACTTTGATCATCTGCTAAAATCTCTTTTTTCCAAAAAGGGACTTTAGATTTTAAAGCTTCCATAATATAGCGACTCGCATCAAAAGCATCACCTCGATGAGCCGACCAAATAGCGACTAACACCAAATCATCATCTGGAAATACATCTCCTACTCGATGAATAACAAGAGACTCCAGTAATTTCCAGCGCTGTTCCGCCTCGTTCACTACAAGACCTAATTGCTTTTCCGTCATTCCTGGGTAATGCTCTAAGCTCATCCCTTTAACCTGGTCACCCTCATTAAAATCACGCATCGTGCCGATAAAAATGCTGGTTGCACCAAACTTACCAGACAAAGCTTGATTAGCTTTTTGGTAGGCTTGAATTTCTGCATATGGGTCAAACGCTGAAGCAACAATTTTAATCATGACTAACCACCTGTTACCGGCGGAAAAAAAGCGACCTCATCACCATCAACAAGCTGATGATCTAATGCAACATACTCCATATTCACTGCCACCAAAGTATTATCAGGCATTGGTATTTTTGACACTCCCCCCCAAACTTCAGTCACACTCATTTCCTGATCAAACTCCAACGTATCATCAGAACGCCCAAGTAATTCTTTTAAACTCGCAAAATAACGTATTTTTATAGACACAAACATTCACTCAATCAACAAAACAATAGATAATATAGACCAACGTTCATTCTTTATAAATACGCCCACCCATACCATGACAAAACTCACACACTTCAATCAATCCGGCGAAGCCCACATGGTTGATGTTGGTCAAAAAGCCATCACACAACGCACTGCAATCACAACCGGTTACATAGAAATGCAACCGAGTACCTTAGCATTAATTCAAAGTGGCGAACATAAAAAAGGTGACGTACTCTCCATCGCTCGTATTGCCGGCATCATGGCCAGCAAAAAAACCTCAGACTTAATCCCCTTATGTCACCCACTCCCAATTACACATGTTGAAGTTAATTTCAGCACAGATATAAAAAATAGCCGCGTACATTGCCACACAATTGTTAAAACAAACGGTCAAACAGGTGTAGAAATGGAAGCACTCACTGCAACTCAAATTGCCCTGCTAACCATTTATGATATGTGTAAAGCAGTCGACCGTGGCATGTGCATCCAAAATATTCAACTTGAAGAAAAATCAGGGGGAAAATCAGGCCATTGGCAACGCACAGACAACACCTAAACCGGTGGATTATTTTACCAACGCTAGCGCTAATGCCATTCAGCTATTATTGCAATTTGACCCTGAAATCTATTTAATTGTTTGGGTATCACTAAAAATAGCGCTGATAGCAACAATACTTGCGGCTTTTATAGCCATCCCTATTGGCATCGCTATCGCCATTAATGAATTTATTGGTAAAAAATTCTTACTACAAATACTCAACACATTAATGGCCATGCCTACCGTAATGATTGGGCTAATTTTTTATGGCCTACTCAGCCGTAGAGGCCTATTCGGAGATTATGGGCTGTTATACACAGAAACAGCCGTCATCATAGGTGAAGCCAGTTTAATATTGCCGATCATAATCAACATGACCACTGTTGCCGTTCAGTCAGCTGACAGCCGCTTATTACCCACATTAAAGTCCCTAGGTGCGACTCAATTACAGATGATAGTGCCACTCATTAAAGAGTTACGCTATATCATCCTTGCAGCCATCATAACTGGCTTTGGTCGCGCCATTGGCGAAGTGGGAGCAGCAATGATGCTAGGTGGAAATATACACGGCATTACTCGCACCATGACCACAGCCATCGCATTAGAAACTAGCAAAGGTGATTTTGTCTTAGGTTTAGCGCTCGGCATGGTTTTATTAAGTGTTGCGTTTAGTGTCAACCTGATACTGCAACTATTAAGTACTAAATAATTTTAACTGCCTTAATGGCGTCACTCTATAACTCACACATCAAATGCCAAATCAAAAAAGCTACCTCAACGTTCCTTATGCAGAAAAAGATACAGCAAAAGCACTTGGCGCAAAATGGGACCCTAGTCAAAAAAAGTGGTACGCCCCGAGCACACTAGACCTGGATCTTTTTGAAAAGTGGTACGATAAAACGCAAACGCTCAGCCCTGATAAAAAAAGAAAGCCCAAAACAAATAATAATTCAGTACCTAGCGCTACAACAACAGCAAAAGATAAGAACTTTGTTGCCTACGATGGTGACCAGCCACCATGGGAATAACTACAAAGGCCTATTTTCACTATTTAGCTCAACAAATAAAACATTATTTTCTGCGTTAATATTTATGTTTTAATGAGCACTCGCCTAAATGGAGCCCCAATGTCTGCGCCTGCTAACAGCATTACCATGAATGCCCAAGAATTTTTAATTTGGGAAGAATCTCAGCAAGAAAAACACGAATTCCTACAGGGGGACGTTTTTGCTATGGGCGGTGCAAGGCGCGAACATGTCGTTACTTGTTTAAATATCGCCAGTAGCCTTAAACAACATTTACGCAACACACCTTGTCGCGCATATATGTCAGATATGAAGCTACAAATTGAACTGCTGGATGCTTATTACTATCCAGACGTAATGGTTTCTTGTCAAAAATCAGACCATCAAGCCGACCAATTCTTAACTCAACCCAGCTTGATTATTGAGATCTTATCCGACTCAACAGAAGCCTATGATCGCGGTGATAAATTTGCAGCTTACCGCCAAATTGAAAGCTTAAAAGAATATATGCTCATTGATATTAAACATAAGCGAGTTGAATGCTTTAATCGTACTGAAAATAATGATTGGTTATTACATGACTACAGCAATGAGCCTAGCTGTAATCTTTCTAGTCTAGAACTGAATATCCCTTTAAGCGAAATTTTTGAAGATATAGAGTAATTATCAAGCTTGTATGAATAAACTAAAATATTTAACTGGTTACTCCCCTTCAATACAAAAACAAATTCAATCACTTATTGATAATAATAAATTATCAGACTACCTACTCACAAAATACCCAACTAGCCATCAAATAAAAAGCAATAAAGCACTCTACAACTATACACTTGAACTAAAAAAACAATTTATCCGTAAGTCTGAACCACTGAGTAAAGTCATTTACGATGATAAGCTGAATGTTTTACACCAAGCCCTCGGTTTACATTCTTTAGTTGCAAGGGTTCAAGGCAACAAACTTAAAACAAAAAATGAGATCCGCATAGGCTCTGTTTTCAAAAAAGCCCCAATAGAATTCCTTAAAATGATTGTGGTCCATGAATTGGCGCATATAAAAGAAAAACAACACAATAAAGCTTTTTATCAACTCTGTATTTATATGGAGCCTGAATATCACCAACTTGAATTTGATATGCGTGTCTATCTAAGCTATTTAGAGTTCTCTAAAACACTATACTAATATCAAACAAACTAAACTAATCGTAAGTATTCAGAGCCCCTCACTTTATCTCTCGGCGAAAGCCTTCTCCAGAGGAAGAAGGTTGGATGAGGGGGAAATAAGAAAAGCCTTAATTTTATTCTCCTCACCCCAGCCCTCTCCAGCAGGAGAGGGAGCTACCTGACTAGCAGCTTGAGAATATGAACTAGGGGGTTCTGAATACTTACAACTAATCAACACTTAATGCCCTTTCAACTTTGCTGAAACACTTTTATTTAGTTTATATTCTGCATCAATAAATTCTTTTGAATGTTGTTGCTGCCGTTCTTTTTTTAGCGCTTCATCCTTGGCTAAGGCATCTTTTAAAACTTGCTTATAAGAGCGGTTTACTTTTTTTGCAAACTTTTCTGCTTTCTTTTCCTCTGTTTCTTCGAGTGTTTGTGAGGGCTCTACTTGGTACCGGCTTTCTATTTCATCAGCTAATAGCTTTAGGTGCTTTCCAATCGTTAATAACTGCTTTGAAGAATGGTATTTATTAACATCGAGTGCAAATTTTTTGGCAATTTCATCTTGTAAATTAAAGCCGTAGATTACAGACTCCCCTCCTTTTTGCTGGAAGTCATATTCAATATAAACATCCAAGGGGCCTTGACCTTTTTGGTTAAAAACTACACTGGAACTTTCCATCGTGTAGGTTAAAGCATCAACAAACTGCTTTCTCACTTGCTCCAATTCATCTGCAATAAAATCTGTACTTAATTTCTTGATCACATATTTCATACTCTCACCCGATTACTATTTACGAAAATAAATACTCAATACTATTTATCTCGTCGTTTATGCACCAGCAAATGATACCAATAAATTTACTTTAACTCGGCAAAATTTTCTTGTGGGTATGAATGGACATTAACATACCGAATCCGGCAAATAAGGTAACCATTGAGGTTCCGCCATAGCTAATCAATGGTAGCGGCACACCTACCACAGGCAATATCCCAATCACCATTCCAATATTAACAAAAACATAGACGAAGAAAGTACACACCAAACTTCCTGCTAATAATCGCTCATAAGTATCTTGCGCTTGAACTGCAATATAAAGCCCACGTGCCACAATAAATAAATAGATAGATAACAGGCCCAAACACCCTAACAAACCGAACTCTTCTGCAAATACTGCAAAAATAAAATCTGTCGAACTTTCTGGTAAAAAATCGAGTTGTGATTGCGTATTTCCCTGCCACCCCTTACCATATGCTCCGCCTGAACCAATCGCTATTTTAGATTGAATAATATGATAGCCCTTACCCATTGGGTCTGCTTCTGGATTTAAAAAGGTTAATACCCTATCCTTTTGATAGTCACGCATAAAAAACTCCCAGTATATGGGTGTAAAAGCACTGATACTGACCATCGAGGCAATCAAAAACCGCCAAGAAATACCTGCAAAATATAAAACAGAAGCACCCGAGCTCGCGACCAATAAAGAAGTACCCAAATCAGGCTGGCGAACAATTAACAAAGTTGGGATAAGAATAAATAGTGTAGCGATGACAATATGCATCCATTTAGGGGGAATTTCATGCCCAGCTAAATACCATGCGAGCATCATAGGGGTGGTAATTTTTATCATTTCTGAAGGCTGAAATTTAAAGATACCTAGATCCAACCAACGCTGCGCACCTTTACCTACATCACCCACCCATAAAACAGCAACCAATAAAGCCACCCCCAAAACATACAAAGGAATTGAATAGCGCTGAAATTGTCTTGGGTTGATATGTGCTAAAACAACCATTAATACGCCAGAAACCCCCATACGAGCTGCTTGACGAATCAATAACGCTGTTTCTTGATTACTTGCGCTATACAGCATCATAAAACTCATGAGCAATAATAAAACCAGCCCAATTAATAAAGGAATATCAATATGTAATTTTCGTAGCAAACGACCAATTAATGAGTGTTCTTTAAATTGCTCTGGCCTTAACTCCACCTTCATGGTTTCTTTTCCACATGTAAATACTGTTTAATGACTTTTGCTGCAATAGGGGCTGCAATGGAGCTACCATGGCTACCATGCTCAGCAATGACTGCGACTGCAATTTTAGGATCATGTGCGGGTGCAAAAGCTATAAATAATGCATGATCGCGCATATTAAATTCAATTTCTGCTTCATCGTATTCTTCATCCTGCTTTACCGTATAAACTTGAGCCGTTCCAGTTTTACCTGCTATTTGATAATCCAAACCTTTCCCAATTCGTTTTGCCGTCCCTCTAGCCCCATGAACCACATGAACCATCGCTTGAATAATATCCTGTATGTTTGACGCCTTTAATTCAATGTGTTCTGTTGCCGAATGCTCAGCGTCAATAATCCGAGTCTCATCAACAATACGCTCCGCCAAATAGGGCTTAACCAACTCACCTCGTTTAGCCAAAATAGCAGTTGCACGCGCTAACTGTAAGGGGGTTACCTGAGTAAACCCCTGACCAATCCCTGTAATGAGAGTCTCTCCCGGAAACCATACCTGTTCACGGTGAATACGCTTCCACTCCCTAGAAGGCAATAGCCCAGATTTTTCCCCAATTAAGTCAATTTCTGTTTTTTCTCCAAAACCAAAATCATGCAAAAAAGTAGACATTTTATCGATACCTAAAGCTAGCGACATATCATAAAAATAAACATCACAAGATTGTGTGATCGCATCATCTAAATTAACCATCCCATGGCCCCACTTCTTCCAATCTCTATATTTATGTTTATTATTAGGTAGCTGATAATACCCTGGGCAAAATAAAGTTTGATGAGTATGCGTTATATTATGCTCTAAGCCTGCTAAACCAATAAAGGGCTTAAGCGTTGAGCCTGGAGGGTACTGCCCACGCAATGCACGATCAAACAAGGGTTTACTCTTAGATTGGTTTAGCTGCTTATAGTCCTTATAACTAATACCAGAAACAAATAAATTGGGGTCAAAACTGGCTTTACTCACTTGAACTAAAACACCCCCCGTTTCTAAATCTAAAGCAACGACAGCACCGTTATAGATATCTAAAGCCTCATAAGCAATACGCTGTAAATCTATATCCAACGTTAAATAAACATCCGCCCCTGGCTTAGATTCAATTCTTCCCAATTCATTAATGGGTTTCCCTTGTGCATTAGTTTCTAATTCTGCATAACCCGAATGACCACGCAATAAATCTTCATAAGCCTTCTCAATCCCAATTTTTCCAATAGTATGAATGGAGCGGTATTCAGCTTCAGGTAAGTTTTTTAATTCTTTTTCATTAATACGTCCAACATAGCCGACAAGATGCGCAGTTAATTCAGCATAAGGGTAATGACGCATTAGCCGCGCATGCACATCAACCCCAGGAAAGGTATGCCTTAAAACTGCAAATTGCGCGACTTCAATACTATCAAGTTGTAATAACAACGGAATACTATCAAAAGATTTATAGTGTTTCCTTTGCTTGTTAAATGCATCAATTTTTTCCTCAGGTATATTCAAAACTTGTTTTAAACGCTGTAATGTTGCATCCATATCAGCAACTTGCTCAGGAATAATCTCTAAACTATAGGAAGGTAAATTTTCTGCGAGAACATTACCCTTTTTATCATAAATAATACCTCGCGTAGGGGGGATTGAGCTGACCTTAATACGGTTATTAGTGGCCATATTATGATATTTCTTATGCCCTGCAACCTGTAGATAAATAAGCCGGCTCACTAAACCTGCCACTAAAAGTAACATAAGTGAAAACAGAATAACCGTTCGACTTAAAAAAATTCGATTTTCTAAAAAACGATCTTTAATGACCTGATGACGACGCATAAATAGCTAATAGTTCCTGAGCAATAAAAAACTTACTTATAAATGACGTACTTTACGTAAGATAAAACTAACCACAGGCCATGCTAATCCACCTGTTAGAACAGGCAACCAGAAAGAAACAGGCATGTCCTGATGACTAAAACTCTCAATCCAATATATTAAAAACTGGGCACCAAATAAGATCAAACAAACAAATAAGCTTTGTTGAATAATAGGAAATTGCCTAATCCGTTTATGTTGTTTAATACACAAAAAAATACTCACTGAATAAGCTAACGCATATTGCCCTAATAACTGCCCTGTTAAGGCGTCAACTAATAAACCGACTAGCCAGGCCTTACCCACACTTGCAGATTCTGGCTCAGCTAATGCCCAATAAATTAGAGCGACTAAGACCCAATCAGGCATAGCGATGAGCCAAGCGCCTTCTAAAGGAAGGATATTCAACGACATGGCAACGAAAATCGTTAACCAATAGGACAATAAAATAGATAAGCTAATCTTGGGCATTATTTTGCTCAGCCAATGTCTTACTCAGTGGGATTACTTGGCTATTACTCCATACAATTAATAATTCGCCATTTGTATTGAGTGCCGCTGCAGGTTTTGCTTGTATAACGGCAAAAGGCTTATCGGGCTGCTCAACAAAAGATTCAACGGTTGCAACAGGGTACCCTTGAGGAAAAACGCCACCTAACCCCGAAGTAATCAATAAATCACCAGGCTTAATATCTGCATTATTAGGTAGAAAAGGTAAACTTAGTTTGTTAAGTTGCCCGCTCCCAATGGCAATCGTATGCAACCCATTACGATTAACTTGAACAGGAATGGCATGATTAGGGTCAGTAATTAAAATCACTTCAGCAGTCAATGGTAAAGCTTTAGTCACCTGCCCCACCACGCCTTTAGCATCAAGAACCGGCTGACCGACATGCACACCAAAACGGTTCCCCTTATTAACCACCACCACATGCTCATAAGGCGCTAGATTAACAGCTAACATTTCAGCAATTAAAACCTGCTCACCTAATTTAAAAGAACTGTCTAACAGTGAACGTAAACGAATATTTTCTTTCTCTAAAGCAGCAAACTTCAATAACCGAGAATCATTAATGAGTTGCTGTTGCTTTAGCGCCTTATTTTCTCGTAATAACGCGTCATAACTATCCACTGACCCCAGCAAGTTATTCATAAAATAAGAGGGAAAATCAACAACATACTGAATAGGATAAACAAGTACAGAAAGCAAATTACGCACAGGCTTAAGCTTATCGCTATATTGATCAGCGGCAAGCAAAAAAACAGATAGTAAGACTACGATCAAAAAACGGGTATTAATTGAAGGGCCCGTAGCAAATAAAAGTTTTATAGTTGTTGCCTTAAGTTATGAGATAAAAATAAAGCGCCTTATTTTTATCAAGAAATTACACTGTGTAAATAGATATTAAATTGAAACAGCTGATCCCTACTACAAAAACGTAGGGATGACGGTTGGTATACCACTAAAATATTAAGATTATTTTATTCCAAAGAAAAAGAAGATAAGCCTTTTTCATCTAACATTTCAAGTACCATTCCACCGCCCCGAGCAACACAAGTTAATGGATCGTCAGCGATATAAACAGGTAGTCCCGTTTCTTCTGAAATAAGGCGGTCAATATCCTTTAATAATGCACCACCACCCGTTAATACAATACCGCGCGTTGCGACATCTGCGCCTAATTCCGGCGGGGTTTGTTCCAAGGCTACTTTTACCGCGCCTATAATGCCAGATAAAGGCTCTTGTAAAGCCTCTAAAATTTCATTGCTATTTAAAGTGAAACCACGAGGTACACCTTCAGCTAAATTACGGCCTTTAACTTCAATCTCCATAATTTCACTGCCTGGGTAGGCCGTACCAATTTCCTTTTTAATTCGTTCAGCAGTCGCCTCACCAATTAAAGTTCCATAATTTCTACGTACATAATTAATAATCGCTTCATCAAAACGGTCACCACCAATACGTACTGACGCAGCATAAACAATACCGTTTAAAGAAATAACAGCGACTTCTGAAGTTCCACCACCAATATCTAAGACCATAGAGCCGTGAGCTTCATCTACCGGCAATCCAGCACCAATTGCTGCTGACATAGGTTCTTCAATTAAATACACTTCTCGGGCCCCTGCCATTGCAGCAGATTCACGAATTGCTCGGCGTTCAACTTGTGTAGAACCACAAGGGACACAAATTAAAATACGCGGACTAGGACGAAAAAATTTATTCTCATGAACTTTTTTAATAAACTCACGCAACATGCGCTCAGTAACTGCAAAATCAGCAATTACGCCATCTTTTAATGGACGAATAGCCGTAATATTACCTGGCGTTCTACCGAGCATTAACTTAGCATCAGCGCCCACAGCAGCAATCATTTTAGACCCACGAATTCGATCTTCCTTAATAGCAACTACCGAAGGTTCATTTAAAACAATGCCTTGCCCAGGCATATAAATAAGGGTATTAGCTGTCCCTAAGTCAATCGACAAGTCGTTTGAAAAAATACCACGAAGTTTATTAAACATTAAATCTTAATCCTGAACACATAGAAAATCCGTCTACTTTATCAATCAATAAGGCATTTGGGCAAGATATAAAGTATCATATTGCGCTATTCATCCTTATAGACACATAAATTACGCTCTATTCTGATGAAAAAAATCACTTAAAAACCCCACCGTATAATGGAGTTAAAATGTCGTTAACAGTAGATGATGTTAATAAAATTGCGTATTTAGCGCGTTTGGGAATCGACACTCAAGACACCGAATCCTATGCTAAAGATTTATCGGGCATATTAGATTTAGTCACTCAAATGAGCACAGTCAATACGGATAATATTGCACCAATGGCTCATCCACTCGATCAAGCACAGCGTTTACGCACCGACCAAGTTAGCGAAGTTAATAACCGCGACTCATTTCAAGCTATCGCTCCACAAGTTGAAGCTGGCTTATATCTAGTACCCAAAGTCTTAGATTAAGGTATTCAAAAATGCATAATAAAACAATTGCACAGCTTGCAAAAGGCTTACAAGCTGGAGACTACTCTAGCCAAGAGCTCACCGAATCTTATTTAGGCAGAATTAAACAGCACCAAGCCTTAAATAGCTTTATTACAGTAACGGAACATCAAGCCATTGCTGCCTCTAAACAAGCCGATGCAATGCTTGCCGCTGGAGATGCCCCCTTCTTAACTGGCGTACCCATTGCTCATAAAGATATTTTTTGTACTCAAGGCGTAAAAACCAGCTGTGGCTCAAAAATGCTAGATAATTTTATTGCACCGTATAACGCAACGGTTGTAGAAAAATTAAATGATGCGGGGGTTGTCTCACTAGGCAAACTCAATATGGATGAGTTTGCTATGGGCTCGTCCAATGAAACTAGTTTTTATGGCTCCGTACAAAATCCCTGGGCAAGTAATACTGTCCCAGGCGGCTCTTCTGGTGGCTCTGCCGCCGCCGTTGCCGCACGACTTATCCCTGGCGCAACAGGAACAGATACCGGCGGATCTATTCGCCAACCCGCTGCCCTTTGCGGTATCACTGGATTAAAACCTACTTATGGCCGTGTTTCACGTTTTGGCATGATTGCTTATGCATCAAGCTTAGACCAAGGCGGCCCGATGACACAAACAGCTGAAGATGCAGCTCTTATGTTGCAAGCCATGGCTGGGTTTGACCCTAAAGATTCCACCAGTGTTGATCGTGAAGTCCCAGATTATACGACTAACTTAAATGACAGTTTAGTTGGCTTAAAAATTGGCCTACCTAAAGAATTTTTTGATGAAGCTTTAAATAGTGAGATGGCAGCCGCCATTGAAACAGCCATCAAGGAATACAAAAAAATGGGCGCTGAAATTGTTGAAGTTTCAATGCCTAACCTAAAACTTGCCATTCCTGCTTATTACGTTATTGCACCTGCTGAATGCTCAGCTAACCTATCCCGTATGGATGGTGTACGTTATGGTTATCGCTGCGAAAACCCTGCCGACCTCAACGATCTCTATATTCGTTCGCGTGGCGAAGCATTTGGCACCGAAGTAAAACGACGTATCCTCGTGGGTACTTATGCTTTATCTGAAGGCTATTACGATGCTTACTATATTAAAGCGCAAAAAATTCGTCGCTTAATAAGCGATGATTTTAATAAAGCACTAGAGCAAGTTGACGTCATTATGGGCCCCGTATCACCCGCACCCGCATTTGGTATTGGCGAAAAAACAGATGACCCTATTGAAATGTACTTAGCAGATATATACACCATTGCTATTAATTTAGCTGGCTTACCTGCCATGTCAATTCCTGCAGGCTTTATCGACAATAAACCCGTTGGCTTACAGATTATTGGTAATTATTTTGACGAAGCAAAACTGCTAAATGTCGCACATCAATACCAGCAAGTCACAGGCTGGCACCAACAAACACCAAAAGGCTTTGAGTAAGGAGTTCAAATATGCAATGGGAAACAGTTATTGGGTTAGAAATTCACACCCAACTCGCAACAAAATCAAAAATATTTTCAGGTGCGGCAACAGCCTATGGCGCAGAACCCAACACACAGGCTTGTGCAGTTGATTTAGGCCTACCTGGCGTTTTGCCCGTCTTAAATGAAGACGTAGTGCGTATGGCCGTTAAATTCGGCATGGCAATTGATGCCGAAGTACCACCCTACTCTGTTTTTGCTAGAAAAAACTATTTTTACCCTGATTCACCTAAAGGCTATCAAATCAGTCAAATGGACCATCCCATTGTTGGGATTGGGCACATGGATATCGAAGTCGACGGCGTGACTAAGCGTATTGGAGTTACACGCGCACACTTAGAAGAAGATGCGGGGAAATCACTCCATGAAGATTTTCACGGCTTAACAGGCATTGACTTAAACCGTTCGGGCACACCGTTATTAGAAATTGTTTCTGAACCTGATATGCGCTCAGCAAAAGAAGCCATTGCCTATATGCGCAAAATTCATGAGCTGGTGCAATATTTAGATATTAGTGACGGTAACATGCAGGAAGGTTCTTTTCGTTGCGATGCTAACGTCTCTATTCGCCCTAAAGGTCAAGAAGAGTATGGCACACGTACTGAATTAAAAAACATCAATTCTTTCAAGTTTGTTGAAAAAGCAATTAACATTGAAGTTGAGCGTCAAATTGAGATCATCGAAGCCGGCGGTAAGATCACTCAAGAAACGCGCCTATACGATGCCGATAAAAATGAAACTCGCGCTATGCGCAGTAAAGAGGAAGCCAATGATTACCGCTACTTCCCTGATCCCGATTTATTACCTGTATTGATCAGCAACGAGCTGCGTGCTGCGGTTAAAGCTGACTTGCCTGAGCTACCACAAGCCAAAAGAGAACGCTTTACCTCTGAGTATCAACTGGACTTAGAAGCAGCAAGTAATTTATCTAGCTCAAGACATTTAGCTGATTATTTTGAAGCCCTCGTTAAATCGTCTGATTGTGATGCAAAAATCTGTAGCAACTGGGTCACTGGTGACTTACTAGGCGCACTTAATAAACTCAGCCTTGATATTACCCAGTCACCTATTTCATACCAACGTTTAGCAGGCTTATTGCAACGTATTTCTGATAATACTATTTCAGGAAAAATTGCCAAACAAGTCTTTGAAGCAATGCTGAGTAGCGAAAGCACCGCTGATGAAATCATTGAATCACAAGGGTTAAAACAAATTACAGACAGTGGTGCTATCGAAGCTATTATTGACAAAATAATAGCCGACAATCCAGGTCAAGTAGAACAATACCTAAGTGGTAAAGATAAGGTTTTTGGTTTCTTTGTAGGGCAAACTATGAAAGCCTCGCAAGGCAAAGCAAACCCAGGTGAAGTTAATAAAATTTTGAAAAATAAGCTTAAGCGCTAACGATAATTCACTTCCCACAAAATAAATTATTGTTATAAAAAACCGCCTTTTAGCGGTTTTTTATATATTGAAAAAGGTATCTACCTCAACGTTTATTCAATAAACGCTTAGTCTGCTCTATTAGCAACTGAGTTTCACTATCCTGCAATTGTTTTTTGCGCGAACGCTGATCTTGACGAGCGCGTAAAATATAACCGCTTAAACCACTACCTGATGCAACGACTACCATCGTACCCAAAGTGATTAATTGACTTACAATCAAAATACCACCCAGTCCTGCGGCAGTAGCAAATGCCAAGCCCACTTTCAAATTCGCTTTTGAATGTATCCTTCTCGTTTCTTGTTCAATCTTTTGGTAACTTTCAGCTATTGTTTTTGCTTTATCACGTTCAGCACCGAGCAGTATACCCTCCCTATCCCGCGCATGCTGATTTCGTAATTGTATTTTTTCTTGCTCGACATCTGCTTTTTCTTGGTCTGCTTCTTTACGTAAACTTTCTCGATCTTGCGCATGTCGCTCCAGAAGTGCGGCTTGCTCATCGATATAAATATTGCGCGCAATGGATGAAAACCAAAAAGCCATTAAAACTGCAATAATTAAGGCGATCAGTACAATAACAATCATTAGCTGCACATCATAAGACCAATTAATCGCCATTAGCACTAAGCCACAACTGAATAATTGAAGAGCAATAATTGCGGGTAAAAATTTAGCCATATCTATTCCTCATTACTGCCTATAAGGATGCCTTAACAATTAAGCCTAATTGCCGTATTTTCTGAGCAAAATCATTCAATTGTTGTTCAGTCACACTAGAGATTTGAGTGGCTTCTGGTTGCATGGATTCACGCGCCAAACTGTACAGCAACACCCCCTGCAAAGGAACTTGCTCAAGTACTTGCTGTAATAAATTCAAATAGGCCTGCTGCTCACCTGTATTGCTTAACCCCTGCCCCGATTTAAAGGTTAACATACAGCTCTGCACCCAAGTTGAACATAATGCTGCAGAAGTTAGTAAATTTTGTGTATGTTTTTGTATGCTCAAAGCGCAATGGTTAATCAACTCCCTGCCTTCCTGACTAGCACTGTCTAATTTAAACCACACTTGGCCGTTATATTGATTAAATATTTTCAAGCCAGCTTGTACATCTGCATGATGAACCAAGCTGCCATTAGTAATTAATACATATTGAAAAGGATAGGGAATCTTAGCTTGCTCAGTAACGCGAATAATTAATTTAATTGCTTCAGAAAACCCTTTAACGCTCGTGGGTTCGCCATTCCCAGAAATAGCAATATCATTAATTACTCGTAATTCAGGAGCCATTTCAAATCGATCATAAAAATCGCCCTGTAGCACATCATGCAAAAAATCAGTTAATTCAGCCTCTAATAATTGAAAATCAATATCCGGTGCAGCCCCTAAACTTAACTCAGGAACTTGACAATAAGCACAGCGCCAATTACAAGCATTATTGGTATTAAAATTAACCCCAATCGACAGCCCCCCTGAACGCCGTGAAATAACTGGGTAAATATAAGTTAATCCTGCCGCATTACGGTTATGGTCTTTTACAGAAAGTTGAGTCATGAAACTAAAATTTAAGTCAAAAAAATGTTATTCTACTGGGTTCTAGTATTTTTCATTTAAGTTTTTTGGAGACAAACATGAGCGATAGAATCGTTTTTCGTAGTGGTGAAGCTTTAGTAGCCGGTGGCCCACCTGGAACAGCAGCAGAACCTGAAATCATCATTGGTGAATTAGATGGCCCAGTAGGTACTGCATTAGCAACTTTAACAGGCGACCAAGCAAAAGGTCACTCAAAAGTTTTCGCTATTTTAAATACCGACATTCAAGTACGCCCTCTTACTTTAATGGTTAGTAAAGTCACTGTAAACAACAACCGTTACACTAATATCCTTATGGGTACAGTACAAGCGGCAATTGCTAACGGTGTTTTAGATGCCGTTCGTGCAGGTGACATCCCTAAAGAAAAAGCCAATGATCTAGGTATTATTTGCTCAGTTTGGTTGAACCCTAGTGTTTCTACTGATGACAACCTTGACCACCAAATTTTATTTGATATTCACCGTAAAGCCACTGCTTTAGCCATTAAAAAAGCGATGAATAATGAGCCAGGCATTGATTGGTTATTAGAAAACCAAGATAAAATTACACATAAATACTTCCAAATGGGATTAGACGGAAAAATCTAATTTCTGTTTTTAATGTGTAGAAAAAAGCCCCATTGAAGTTGCACTTCACTGGGGCTTTTTTTATGCTGATTACCGCATAACGAAACAAGTCAGTACTTTATAAAACCTAAAAGCTAATTCAATGCCTCTATTGCCTTACTTAAGTTGACTTTTCCATAGCCATAATAATTATTTCGTCCACCAACATAATCTAAAGTACCTACTTTATCCGCTGTATTGTGTAATAAATCGCTGACTTGGGTACTCGTTAATTCTGGGTTAATTTCCAGTAATAATGCAATCACACCACTGACTATAGGTGCTGAAGTAGAAGTGCCAATAAACCCTTCTGCATCATCAAATAACAGATAGTTCTCATCAATACTTGCAATACCTTTATCTCCCATAGGATCTAATGTCGTCATGCCTAAAGTATACCCACCAGGAGCAACAACATCTAACTCGCGGCCAAAATCACTATAAACCGCTCGTAAATTATCTTCATCTGTTGAAGCGACACTGATCACCTCTGGAATGGACGCTTCATCATTGCCCATATCTTGGCTATCATTACCTGCAGCAAAGACGATATTAATCCCTTTTCCCTGACGGCCATGTCTACTCAACTCAACAATAGTATCTTTAAGCGCCTGAGATACATTCCCGGTCCCCCAACTATTATTGATAACATCCGCACCCCACTCTTCAGCTTTATAAAATAATCTAATCAGCTCACTGTCAGAGATATTACTAGAATATTTTAAGAAAAATAGCTCCGCATTACTGGCTACACCTTTAATCCCTAAGCTATTCGAACGCGCGCCTAAAATCCCTGTAATTGCTGTCCCATGAAAATCGTCAAAAGAATTATGACTTACATCAGAACCACCATCAACATTTATAGTGCGCGTCACCGCAGTCTGTAAATCTTCATGACTAAGGTCTAAGCCATCATCAATAATAGCAACTTTAATACCTATACCCGTATGCTGAATAAGATAATCTGCTGCATGTATATGCGCATCAGGATCTATATTATATAAATTGTAAAAATCAGCATCAAAGTGCAAATACCACTGCTCTTGATAGAAAGGATCTTCAATACTGTCTGGTAATGATATTTCAGGGGGATCCACTGGAAGAAGTGGCGTTTCTGACTCTTGATTCGGACTACTACAAGCGACAAGGAAACCTAGAAAAAACACGGGTAATAACTTATTGACCATTACCTTGAAATCCTCTTTTTGATGAAGTCAGGGTGCGCATATTCTACATCAGGCTGTTCAGATAAGCGGTTTGAAAGATCAATCGCTAATTCATTTGAAGGCACTACAATTAAATAAAGCCCTGGACTTAACTGCTCTTCAACAGTCATATCATTAGGCGCGAGTAATAACTGCACATCAGCCCCTGCCTTTATTTTCAATAAAATCTTATTGTAAATACCTACTTCATGGCCTTGCTCAGTTTGATAAAAATCAATTGTAGCCTGACTAGTAATTGATCTCGATATCTTAGAGAGTGGAATCAGCCCTACCTTCTTATTGTTATCATAATAATAACTATCTTTTGCTACTGCACCATTCAATGAAAACAGTAATAAACCACCAAATACTAATAAGTTTTTTAGTTTCACTGAAATGCTTTCCATTGTTTGAGTAATTTTTGCGGCACCTTAAAGTGTATCGTCCGCCCATTACGCTCTAAAGAAGCCTCTATATCACCACTATCTAAAAGTTCATTAATAATATCAGGATCAGATTCAATTTCATCTAAAGAATGTCCACTTAACGAAGTGATCACATCCCCCGATTTCAGTCCAGGTGGTAAACGCCCTTTTCTAGTACTTAACTGAATACCATTAGCTGTCTTTTTTAAACCAAACTTATCCAAGAGTTTTTGAGCATTATCTTTATAATTGGTTTTTAATTCATCCAATGTTTTAGGATATTGGGTACGACCACGACGTACAACTGATTTGCTTCTTTGAAGAGTTACACTCTTTACGTCAATTAAAGTTAGTTTCTCTAACCGCCCATTACGTTTAATTTGCACATAACCATCAAGAATTAAATAAATTTCACCACCGCTCTTAGGTAATTTTTCCCCTTGCTTATATGGTAGAGGAGAACCTCTCTTTTTATTGGCGATTAATGCCATAGAGTTTTCAGGATCAGTAGATAAAATAATGCCATGTAAAAAAAGTTGCTGACTCGTTTTGGGAATTTCAGCTTGCTGAACCAAAGAAACCGTCTGTTTAGAGGCTTGATTAAACAAGTTAGCACTTAAAATATCGCGCATATCATGGTTTACTACTTTTCTTTGCGCTGGGCTTATTCTTTTCTTAACCGCACTCGGCTTAGCCTTTTCTTGTTTATCTTGCTCTAAATATTGCCATGCCCAATATGCAGCAAATGACATAGTCCCAATAATGACTAAACTAGTTAGTACACGCCGTATTGTTTTATTTTTTAAAAAATTAGTCATAGAATTTAAGGGAGCTTTAGTTTCTCTGTAAATCGAATCACATAGTCACGCTCATTATCAGAAAGCGCACCCTGCTTTGTTAATTTTAATAACCGTTGTGCAATTTGAATTTTAGCTTGCTTTTCACTTGTTGCGACAATTTTTATTAAATTAATATCAGTCGCCTGCTCATTAAGCTGAATATTTAAGTCATCTTGTTCAGGAGTAATCGAGATTAACAATGCAGGCAACGAATTTCTTTTTCCATTGGCCGATACATATCCGCCTGCCCAAACTGCATCTCCTGAAGCCACATAATAAGGAGGATTATTCTTAACAATTAACTCTTTTATGTCAATGTTACCTGTCATCCCTGCATTATTAGGTAATTTTAATTGCCGACTTATTTCCTGACTATCAATCTGACCTTGCAAACTAAAAGCCGGACTCAAACCCTGAAAAGAAGAGTGAATAGTCAGACTTGATCGTTCGGTCTCAGCATCAATAGCCATTACTGAGTCAGTACCTAAAAGGTTAGTTATGTTTACTTGCCAAGCTAATTGAGTATTAACCCCCTTCTGGTTCCCTACTTGCATTGTTCCTTGCCAAAGGTTGCCTGATAAATTATCTAACTTCCACACCCCCACTTGCTGCGATGGCAAAAATGTTCGCACCAAAAATTTTACCGGGGCCAATAATGCAAAAGCAGTCAAAAAGCTCAACACACACAGAAAAAAGTAAAAAAGTATGACCTTATAATACAATGCGAACCAAAGTTTATAATTCATTTATGACAACTTACCTGAATCCAATACGGCTACACAGCTATTAAAATCCTCATATAAATGCTCTTCAGAAATTAAGTTAGGAATTAAATCGATTAATTTAAGCATATCTTTAGGTTGCTCACGCAGCTCAACCATTAAGACTAAAACATTCTTCTCCTGCAAAGCCATCACAGCATCTTCAATAGCATACATACCTGACTGATCAATATAAGGCACTTTAGCCATACGCATTATCACTACATCGACTTGAGGTAAGACCTGTGTCATCTGCTGTAGTTTAGATGCAAACCCAAAAAATATAGGTCCATCAAAATGCTTAATATAAACTTTTTCACTCGTAGCATCACTGATATTCGCTTCATCAATCCATGATACTTCACGAGCAAAATCACCCACCGACCCTACTGAAGATTTCTCTTCTGAAATATCACTGACTTTTTTCATAAACAACAGTGAAGCTAAAACCATACCCACGGCAACTGCTTGTAGTAAATCGACAAAAACCGTCATTATTAAAACAATTAACATCACAGCAGCATCAGATTTAGGGACACAGTTAATGTGTTTAAGCCCCTTATAATCAATAATTCCTATCCCTACGGTAATTAAAATCCCAGCTAACACAGGCAATGGAATTAACCGAGCATAAGCCCCCGCACCGACTAATACCAATAATAGTGCAACCCCATGAATAACCCCAGATAATTTAGTTTTACCACCTGAATTAATATTAACAACGGTACGCATAGTCGCGCCTGCACCTGGAATACCACCAATAATAGCGGCGGCCATATTGCCTAACCCTTGCCCGATAAGTTCTTTATTACTATTGTGCTGAGTCTTAGTCATATTATCAGCCACAATTGAGGTTAATAAAGAATCGATTATCCCCAGTGCTGCCAAAGTAATAGCAGGAATAATAATAAGCATCGGCTGACTATAATCGATATGTAGTAACTCATCAAACTGCAGCTCAGGCAAGCCATCAGGAATATTACCGATAATGGATACATTTAAACCCATGAGAGTCGATAGAAGCGTGAGAAAAATCAATGCAACTAACGCACTAGGAACCAGCTTAGTGATTCTAGGAAATAAATAAATGGTCGCAATCGTTCCTAATGCCAATAATACTGACTCAATACTGGCATTAGGAATTGCAGTGGGGAGTTCGGTAAAAATATCTAAAATTTTCTTAGGTGAGCTTTGCCCTAAAAAAGGAAAAAACTGCAACACAATAATAATGACACCAATACCACTCATAAACCCAGAAACAACAGGGTATGGCATATAACGGATATACTGACCAATCTTGAGTATGCCCATTAAAGCTTGAAATAATCCTGCTAATAAGAAAATAGCAATAATAGTTCCAAATGCAGCGTCTAAACTACCGTGTAGTTCAATTTCGGTGGCAATAACCACAGCAGAAACTACGGTCATCGGACCTGTTGGTCCACTAATCTGAGTATTAGTACCGCCAAACCAAGCTGCAAAAATACCTATTGCAATTGCCCCATAGATTCCAGCAATGGCTCCCATACCGGATTGCACACCAAATGCTAATGCCAAGGGCAAAGCAACCACACCTGCGGTTAAACCACCAAAAAAATCACCACGCAAGTTCGAGGTATCTATTAACTGACCATTACTCATTAGCTATTCTCTTTAATCTCATGTACATAAAAAAAGGAGAAGCATTGCTTCTCCTTTATTAAAACACCAAAATAATATGTGCTACATCAGCCACAAACTAAACCAGTTCATTAGCTTTCCGTTACCTCGGTGCTTTCAGTGTTCGCAGAACTTCCATAATTTTCTGCAAAAGATTTTAACCCATCTTGTACTAGAGCATAAGTTTTATCTATATTTGTAGCAATATCGCCTTCCAAAACGTCTAAACCACCTAAAATATCACGAGCTTCCTTAAAGCCTTTGTCTATCCCACCACCAATAATACCCATAAAAGAGCTCAGCGCCTCTTCTTCTCCCATCTCTGGGTTCTGTGCTTGATAGGCTCCAAAAAAAGCAGTACTTAAAGAAACTATCCGTCCTGCTGTGGCTTCAGGACTAACATCCACACCCGCCTCATAAGAGTTTTGAATAGCATTATCTCCCATGGCCTCCTTAAGCGCTTCATTCACCCCCTCTAAAGCCGCTTTTAATACTAAGCCCATAGGTTGATCGCCAGCACTGACACTTACATTAACTGCAGAAGCCAGTATTTGTGCATTTAATTGTTTTTTAACTATGCTTTCAGCTGAACCTGAAACCTTATCCGGCTCATTTAATCCTTTTCTTTCTGCATTTCTAGCCTGCGCCAAATCAGAAACGGCTTGTCCTCGTGGCTCGCCTGTCTCTGGATTATGTCCTTTTGGTAAAGATCGCACTTCCTGAGGAAATGATGATTTAATATCCACAACTATCTCCTTAATAAAAAATAAAACTAACGTAACAGTTAGCGGCAGTTCATATAAAAACTTAATAAACTACAGCAAAGACAACACTATGCAAATTGAAAATAATACGCTCTATTATATCTACGACCCTATGTGTAGCTGGTGCTACGCCTTTGAAAAAACTTTACTGGAACTACAGCAACAGCTACCTAGTACACTTAATTTTAAATATATTTTAGGTGGACTTGCACCTGATAGCACAGAGCCCATGCCTGCTGAAACTCAAACCATGGTGCAGCAAGCTTGGCGACAAATAGAACAAACAGTACCGAACCTACATTTCAATTTTGATTTCTGGAGCCAAAACACGCCTCACCGCTCAACTTACCCTGCCTGTCGCGCACTATTAGCCGCAGAGCAACAAACACCTGACCTATCCTCAACACTTCGACAAGTCATTCAAAAGGCTTACTACCAAGAAGCAAAAAACCCATCATTAGATGACATACTAATAGAGTGTGCCGCACAAACTAGCCTAGATATTAAAAAATTTAATAACGCTTTAAATAGCATGGAAATAAAAATTAAACTCGACCAGCATATACAGTTTTCACGCAGTTTAAAGGTTCATTCATACCCATCCCTATGCTTAATCCTCAATGATCAAATTTATAATATCAATATTAATTACACAGACTCAACTAATATAATTAAGCAAGTTGATACATTACTTGTACAGCATCAAGCTCCAACGACACCATCACCTTGCATAAAACAGTGCTGTTTAAATACTGAAGATATTTGTTTAGGCTGTTTTCGTCATTTAGATGAAATCACCCAATGGGCCTACTACAGTAATACAGAAAAACAAACCGTTTTAATGAGTGCAGAACAACGAAAAACAACATATAATAAAACCCTAATATAGAACCTATTAATACTTATGACTCCCTTACTAACTTGCGTAGAAATCCCAGCCTCCTCCCAACCTACTTATTCTATTATTTGGCTACATGGCTTAGGTGCTGATGGGCATGACTTTGAAGGCGTTATACCTGAATTAACGCTTAATCAAACCGAAAAAATTAACTTTATTTTCCCAAACGCCCCCATTCAACCCATTACAATTTATGATGGAGCGCCAATGCCTTCTTGGTATGACATTCTTGAAGCATCATTAGATCGTGAGGTCGCTGTTGACGATATTTATGCCTCTTCTGCACAGCTAGATCAACTCATTCAAAGAGAAATTGACAACGGCATTAAAGCAGAAAACATATTACTTGCTGGTTTTTCACAAGGAGGCGTCATCGCCTTACACACCGGTTTACGTAGCGAACATAAACTCGCTGGCATTATGGCTTTATCAACGTATTTACCGACGACCGAGCGAATTAAATCAGAACGAACACCGATTAATCACGACATTTCTATTTTTATGGCACATGGATCAATGGACACAATGATCCACCCTCATATTGCCAAACAAGCCTATAACGATTTACAAGCACTGAACTACCCTATTAGCTGGCACGAATACCCGATGGAACATTCATTGTGCATGGAAGAGATTTTAGATATTTCAAATTTTATTAATCAAGTTTTTAGTACAACCCTTTAGCATAAAATTTTTACGTTAATGAATAAATATCATTTTTACCATTTTAGTAGGAATGATGGGCTCTGCTAATCAATTATTAAGGTTGATATGACAGACTTCTAACAAATACCTACCTACACTTGCTTATGTCATATTTTAAAGATCTTACACTACGCCGCTTCTTTCCAATCGCAGTGATCCTTTGTGTACTCATAGCGATTGCGATTATTAAATCACGCCCGTCCATGACCCATGAGCCCAGTGCCGGTTTAATCACCCCTGTTCATGTTATTGAAGTTAAACCTTATAAAGTAAAACCCATCATTACTGGCTTTGGTACTGTTGAACCGGATATTTCACTTGCCTCCAAAGCTGAAGTTTCTGGAAAAATTACTTATGTACACCCTCAGTTACGCAATGGTGCAATCTTACAAAAAGGCACCGTTGTCATTAAAATTGACTCTGAAGATTATCAATTAGCATTACAGCAAGCCCAATCAACAGTTTCTAGCAATCAAGCCAAGGTTAAAGAAATTCAGCTACAGAAAAAAAATGTACGCGCCGATTTACATTTAGTACAAAAAAAACTCAACCTAGCACAAGTTGAATTATCACGCATTGAGTCTTTAGTTAAACAGCAATCAATTTCTAAATCTAGCCGTGACAACCAACAATCTAACGTCTTACGCTTAAAACAAGAAGTTCAAAAACTCAATAGCCAACTTAAAACTATTCCACAGCAACTCGCAAGTGCACAAGCAACGCTTGCGAATGCAGAATCCTTAGTCATCGCACAACAGCTCAATATAGACCGCACTATAATCAAGTTACCTTTTAACGCCCGTATTTCAGAGCGCGTCGTTGAGGCCGAACAGTACATATTTAAAGGAGCCTTATTATTCAACGCACAAACAACTGATAAAATTTTAATTAATGCACAGTTTGCTCTTCAACACTTCAGAGTTCTAGCTAAAGGTTTTCAGGGTAATGAAGCATTACTTAAAGAAGCCTTTTTAACCGGTTTTTCCAGTGATATTTTTCAACAACTCGGTCTAACAGCAAAAGTACGCCTAGCAATGAAAAACACACCCTACTGGCCTGCTAATGTTGAGCGTATCAGTAGTCGTTTAGACCCAGTTACTCGTACTTTAGGGGTTGTAGTGAGTGTTGATAATCCTTATAAAAACATCACTCCAGGCACTAACCCGCCATTAATTCAAGGCATGTACACAGAGGTTATTTTGGCAGGCCAAGGAAAAACATTTCATGTTATTCCTCGTGATGCTTTACATGAAAATGAAATTTTCATCGTCAATAAAGATTCACAACTAGAACGACGTCCCATTGAAAACAGTCAAATCCAAGGGGAAATGGTATTTCTAAGCCAAGGGCTCAATAAAGGAGAAACACTGATTGTCTCTGATGTTTTCCCGGCTATTACAGGGATGCAAGTTAAACCCATCATAAAGCCTGGGCTACAACAGAAAATTCAAAACTGGGTACAGGAGCAATAAAATGATTCGTTACTTTATTCTGCACCCGACCGCAGCCAATTTATTAATGGGGCTGTTAATTACACTAGGCATCATTACCCTGCCCACACTTAAACGTGAAACTTTTCCCGAAATTAAGCACTACGAAATTGAAGTTAAGATCATTTACCCTGGCGCAACACCGACAGAAATTGAACAAAAAATATGTCGCCCTTTAGAAGATGCCATTGACGGCACTAGCTTTATTGAAGAGGTTCGCTGTGAAGCACGTCAATCTTTAGCCATTACCACGCTGACAATGCAAGAAAATGGTGACTTTGTACAGTTTACTAATGATATACGCAGTGCCGTCGATGAAATTGATAACTTTCCTATCGATAGTGAAGAACCTATTATTCGAGAGCTAGGCCGTACTCAAGATGTAGTGACCATTGCATTAAGTGCAGACATGCCTAAACCTGAATTAAAAGATCTTGCTGAAGATATCAAACAACGTATGTTACGCGTTCCTGGCATTCCTTTAATTAGTGTTGAAGGCTTCTCAAAACGACAATTTCAAATTCAGCTTTCTCAAGACAAATTACGTCTTTATGGCATTAGCTTACAAACAGTCGCTAGTCGTATTGCTCAGCAAAATCTAGATTTACCCGCCGGAGAAATTCAAACAGCTGAACGTGACTATCAAATCCGTATTAATGATGAACGTCGCTCTCCTTCGTCACTGCAGGATTTAGTGATCATTAAAGGTGAGCATGGCAATGAAGTCCGTTTGGGTGACGTTGCGACTATTGTTGATACCTTTGAAAAACTTGAAGACCAAGCGACTTACAATAACTTACCCACTGCTTTTTTAAAAATCAGTAAAAATTCCCAAGATGATAGTTTACGTATTTTAGAAACGGTAAAACAATTTATTGCTGAAGAACAAAAACGCTTACCCGAGCAAGTTCAATTTAATTTAACCCAAGACTTTACCAGCATCGTTGAAGACCGTATAAAAATGCTTATTACCAATGCCTGGCAAGGGCTATTGTTGGTATTTATTGTTATGTGGTTATTTTTTGGTACCCGCTATGCATTTTGGGTGGTGATGGGCTTACCGGTTTCTTTTCTTGCCAGTGCCTTTTTATTAGTCCAGTGGGGAATTAGCATTAATATGCTCTCTATGGTCGCCCTATTACTCGCCTTAGGCATTCTAATGGATGATGCCATTGTCATTAGTGAAAGCATTGGTAAACATATTTCCTTAGGTAAAACCCCCGTTCAGGCAGCGATTGATGGCACCATGGAAGTCAAAAATGGCGTACTTTCCTCCTATGTCACAACACTGTGTATTTTTATTGGCCTACTTTTCCTCAATGGCGACATAGGACAATTACTGTATACCATTCCTGCTGTTTTAATTTCCGTGATTACGGTGTCATTGCTTGAAGCCTTTTTGATTTTACCGCACCACTTACAACATTCATTACAAGGTGCTTCTGACCAGAATATTCCAAAAATAAGACAAAAGTTCACTCAAGCTTTTAACCGATTACACCTAAAGGTTAATGGCTGGGTGAAAACGCTAATCACTTATCGCTACCTATTTCTAGGGTCTGTCCTTGGTGTCTTTATTTTATCGGTCAGTTTATTAGTCTCAGGTGTCGTCAAGTTTTCTGCATTTCCTGATGTTGAAGGTGATTTATTACAGGCACGTATTTTAATGCCGGTAGGCAGCTCTTTAAGTCAAACGCAAGCAATGGCAGAAAAAATTAACCAAGCCCTAAAGTCTGTTGATGAAGCCTATCAACAAGAACACCAGGATTCATTAATTAAAGGGACTACCGTTCACTACGGCATGAATGCAGATGCTTTTGAAGGCGGCGCTCACCTAGCCACGTTAAGTGTTGATTTACTCACAGGTGAGCAACGAGAACTCTCTATTAACCAAATTGCTCAGCAATGGCGAGATGAATTAGGCGAAGTACCTGAAGCATTAAATATTGCTATCAAAGAACCTAAAATAAGCCCTGCTGGCCGTGCTATTTTTATACGCTTACAAGGTGATGATTTAGATACATTAGCGCGCGCTTCTCACCAATTACAGACTTGGCTATCGGGTTATCCCGGTGTCAGTAATTTAATGGATGACCTGCGCCCAGGAAAACCTGAGTTCACACTAAAACTAAAACCTGGTGCTTACGGCTTAGGTCTAACGTCTCAAGAAATCGCCTTTCAATTACGTGCAGCCTACCAAGGGATTGAGGTCTTAGAAACCGCGGTTGAATTAGAAACTTATGAAGTTATAGTAAAGCTCGATGATCTTTCTAAAGATGAATTAGTGGATTTTGATAACTTCCCCATCATTCACCCACAAACAGGAAAAATGATTCCATTAGTGAATGTTGCCGATATTATCGTGAGTCGTGATTATTCACGTATACAACGCGTTAATTCACAGCGAGCCGTTACGGTCTATGGTGATATTGATGCCAGCATCAATAATACACAAGCTATTTTTACAGAAATGGAAACTAGCTTTTTCAAAGACTTTAAGCAAAGCTATCCAGACATTAGCGTTCACTTAGAAGGTGAAATAAAAGAAGGCCCTCTAACTCGAGGTTCCATGCGTAAGAGTATGTTAATGGGGCTTATTGGTGTGTTTATCTTATTGAGTCTACAGTTTCGTTCTTATGCAGAACCTATCTTAGTAATGGCCAATATTCCCTTAGCGTTTATTGGTGTTATCTTTGGGCATTTAATTATGGGCTTAGATATTACCATGCCCTCACTATTAGGTTTTGTCTCTTTGGCCGGCATTGTTGTCAATGACTCGATTTTATTAGTCGAGTTTGTCAAAAAACATATCCGAGAAAAAATGAGCCCTCATGAAGCGGCTGCCCAAGCCAGCAAAGAACGCTTTAGAGCAGTCGCACTCACCTCTCTAACCACCATGGTAGGACTTACACCGTTATTATTTGAACAAAGCCCACAAGCACAAATCCTCATTCCACTAGCAACCAGTATCGTCTTTGGCATTTTAAGTTCTACTTTGTTAGTGTTATTTGTCGTACCTTGTTTATATACAGTTTTAGAAGATTTAGGGGTAGTTCGTCTACAAAAGACGGATCCCACTCCTTCAGAAAAATAAAACCTAAGCCTTAAAACCAAAAAAAGCCCCTGACTACAAATAGTCAGGGGCTTTTTTATTGGCTATGTTACCGTTAAGTATGGAAAAAATGAGCCCTTAAAGCCCTCCCTTGTTGGGGAGGGTTGGGTCACTGCCATTAAGTTAAGCGGTTTAAGGGTGATTTTTTCTTGCTCTTAAGCCCCCTCTTGAT
>ENA-ORXI01000342-ORXI01000342.1-sediment-metagenome-genome-assembly--contig:-NODE-342-length-37764-cov-8.412609_pt1 | contig 37764 bp, 41 predicted proteins | sample MGYA00237861_ERZ511468 | MGnify/ENA primary metagenome ERZ511468 (study PRJEB26299, sample SAMN06266213) | sediment metagenome | isolation source: Hudson Canyon methane seep mesocosm | place: USA:Hudson... | reverse complement strand
GACATAAAAGTTATTACAGTCGACTAAAGCAATTAGTCGTTGGGACTGTTGTTCTTGTTGCAACATTAAAGTGAGTGGATAACATTAGTAACAACACCCCATATCACAAGATCAACTTCTTCTTGTACCGTAATATCTTGGTATGTAGGGTTCTCTGCACCTAGAACAATCTCTTTGCCAATACTCTTTAAGCGTTTAACGGTTAGCTCACCATTCAAAGCACAAATAACCACTTTACCCACCACTGCTGACATAAAAGTTATTACAGTCGACTAAAGCAATTAGTCGTTGGGACTGTTGTTCTTGTTGCAACATTAAAGTGAGTGAATAACATTAGTAACAACACCCCATATCACAAGATCAACTTCTTCTTGTACAGTGATATCAGAATAAGCTGGGTTCTCCGCACCTAGAACAATCTCTTTACCAATACTCTTTAAGCGCTTAACGGTAAGCTCACCATTCAAAGCACAAATAACCACTTTACCCACCACTGCTTCAATTGAACGGTCTACCACTAAAATATCATTAGGATGAATACCTGCCCCCAGCATTGATTCACCTTCAGCTCGCACAAAGAAAGTGGCCGCTGGTTTCTGAACCAGTAAATCATTCAGGTCTAAAGTTTTCTCAATATAATCATCAGCAGGGGAGGGGAACCCAGCTGCCACTTTGCCCGAAAATAAGGGAATCTCAATATGACTAGGTTCTGCTAAAGGTATAGAAAGAGTAGAAGAGCTTTCAAATAACTGTTTACGATGACTTAGCATCGCTTTAACTTTTGGCACCATACTTTCAGGAACACGAATAGCCTTAGTGGTTTCTCCATAAACAGAAGAACCTTTTTTGCGACCTGCACCAGGACGAGAGCCGCCGCGTTGAGGTTTAATTGTTTCTGTCATTAAAAAGGTAGGGTAAGAAGAGAATAAAGAAAAGTGTACAGTAATCTTTATAAAACAATCAAGCTGTTCCTTATTCGATCCATTACAATGAGAGAAAATATAATTTAGGTAACAAGCTTATGTGTGGTCGATATAACCTAACAGCAACGTCTGAAATGGTGATAGATACCTTTGGCTTACATCGTTTGCCTCGTTATGAAACTAGTTACAACATTCCACCAGGCCAAAAAATACTGACCATAGTTAAACTGGATGATGGCAGTAATAAAGCGGTTAATCTACATTGGGGACTTATTCCTCACTGGTCAAAAGACAGCAAGATAAGCAGCCACCTTATCAATGCCCGAGCAGAAACACTGTCTGAGAAACCTTCATTTAAAACAGCTTATCAACAAAGGCGATGTTTAATACCTGCCTCTGGGTTTTACGAATGGCAACAATCAGAACATGGAAAACAAGCCTATAACATCAACCGGAAAGACCAGAAGATATTTGCATTTGCTGGATTATGGGAATATTGGGATCATGGAACAGAAACTATCTATAGTTGCACAATTATTACGACACAAGCGAATGCATTAATGAGCCCGATTCATCATCGTATGCCTGTTATTGTCGATAACAATAATTACAATGCATGGTTAGATAAACAAACATCACAACAAACAACGCAGGAAATACTATCAATGGATGTTTATCAGGGAGTTATTGCTAATCCCGTTAGCTATTGGGTAAATAATCCACATCATAATGACAAAAACTGCTTGAACTAATATGTGTAAAGGCACAGGCTTTTATTTCAACATGGTTATATACAAACCACAGGTTAAATAATTATAGAGCTGTTGTTTTTTGTGATGATTGTAAAAAATTGTTGATTAAAGGAGGGGCCTATTGGCCGTGACTGCTCTTGGTCTTGTTTCGGTCGCGGCCAATAGGCCCCTCCCGAAAAGAACAACTCTAATTTTTTATAAACCTGTGGTTTGTATAAGAGGCATGTATTTCAATTTAAATGAGGATAGATGAATGAGTACTGTATTAATTACCGGCGCTAATCGAGGCATTGGACTGGAGTTTTGTCGCCAGTATGCACAGCAAGGCTGGCAAGTGCTTGCTTGTTGTCGTCAACCAGAGCAAGCGGTTGCGTTAAACCAACTTGCTAACTCGATGTCTATTGAAGTCCATAAAATGGATGTAATTCATAGAAATGGAATCGATGAATTAGCTAATAGATTAAAAAACCAAGCGATTGATTTAGTGATTGCCAATGCTGGTATTTATGGGGATAGCAGTGGCTATGGCTTAGGTAACCTTCACTATGAAAGCTGGCTAAAAACACTGGAAACTAATGTGTTGGGTGCTGTTAAAGTGATTGAAGCATTATTACCTAACCTGAGGCTAAGTAAAGAGCCTCGTATTGCAGTGCTGAGCAGTCAAATGGGAAGTATAGAAGATAATGGCAGTGGTGGAAGCATCCTGTACCGTTCCAGCAAAGCTGCTTTAAATGCAACCATGAAAAGCATAGCTATTGATTTAGAAAGTGATGGTGTGGGTGTATTAATTTTTCATCCAGGCTGGGTGCAGACAGATATGGGTGGAACACATGCCTTAATCAATACAAACACAAGCGTGTCAGGAATGGTTGAACAAATAAGCCGTTTTAATATGCAGAATACAGGACAGTTTATTAAATATGATGGAAGCTTATTACCGTGGTAAATAAATAAGTTGCAGGACATTGGGCTATGAAACGATTATTTTTTGCATTATGGCCAAGTGATAAAACCAGAAAACAAATAAACAACTTTAATCGTTTAATTTCTTCTACGCATTTGAAACAGGTTAAAGTTGATAATTTACATGTGACTTTGGTTTTTTAGGCAATGTATTAATCGTTCCATAAGTTCTGGCAGTCTATTTCACCCTCATCCCAGCCTTCTCCCTCAAGGGAGAAGGAGCTATATGCGAAAACTTTTGGAACGATTAATAGATACCGAGTCTGAACTGATGCTTAGGCAGAGTGTGAGTGATATTAAGGTCGAATCCTTTGAATTACATTTTGATCAATTGGCTTTTTGGTCAAAGCCACGGATCTTGTGTTTGTTAACACAGCATTATGATAAACAGTTATTAATGTTGTTCAATAAGTTAAAGCGTAAGGTTGAGCAATGCGGTATTAAAACAGAAGAAAGGCCTTACATTCCAGGGTGATGTGGTTTTTTTGGATTCATGTGTTATCGGCGAGCCGATATTAAGGACTAATAAAATGTGCAAAATTTTGGGTTGATTTATAAACAACTATTAGCATACTTAATTTGCATAGCTTTAGCTTGAAACTATAATATAGCTACAAATGTTTTTTCAAGTAATGCCCTGTAAAAGACGCTTTATTATTAGCGACTTCAGTTGGAGTACCTTCAGCGACTAATGTGCCTCCGCCTGTTCCACCTTCGGGTCCCATATCAATAACCCAGTCCACTGTTTTAATGACATCTAAGTTATGTTCAATAATAATCACGGTATTTCCATGATCTCTTAGGGTATGTAATACGGAGAGTAATTGTTTTATATCGTGAAAATGAAGACCTGTTGTGGGTTCATCTAAGATATATAAAGTTTTTCCTGTATCACGTTTAGATAGTTCTTTGGCTAGTTTGACTCGCTGGGCTTCTCCACCTGAAAGAGTCACGGCATTTTGGCCTAAAGTGATATAGCTTAAACCCACATCAATAAGAGTATTAAGTTTTTTAGCTAATACTGGCACTGGACTAAAAAATTCAGCCGCATCTTCAACCGTCATATTTAATATTTCATTAATGGTTTTACCTTTATAACGAATATCCAGAGTTTCTCTGTTATAGCGTTTACCGTTACAGGTATCACAGGGCACAAAAATATCGGGCAAAAAGTGCATTTCTACTTTTATAACACCATCACCTTTACAGGCTTCGCAACGGCCCCCTTTTACATTAAAGCTAAATCGGCCTGGTGTATAGCCACGTGAGCGTGCTTCATGTGTGGCGGCAAATAATTCACGGACAGGAGTGAAAATGCCCGTGTAAGTGGCTGGATTTGAACGCGGCGTTCTACCAATGGGGCTTTGGTCAATATCAACAACTTTATCAACTTGGTTTAAGCCACTAATATCATCGCAAGCCGCAGGGATGCAACTGGCTTTATTGATCTGTACTGCAGCATAACGGTATAAGGTGTCATTGATTAAGGTCGATTTACCTGAACCTGATACCCCTGTAATACATGTCATAAGGCCTATTGGGAAAGAAATTGTGACATTTTTTAGATTATTGCCACTGGCATTGTGCAGGGTGATGACTTTGCTTTTATCAATGGGGGTTAAAGTTTTAGGTACTTCAATCCCCTGTTTTCCAGATAAATATTGTCCTGTTAAGGAGTTTGGGTTGTTTTTAATATCTTCTGGTGTGCCTGTGGCAACAATTTCTCCGCCATGAATACCTGCACCAGGGCCAATATCAACAACATGTTGTGCCGCCATAATAGCATCTTCATCATGTTCTACCACAATGACTGTATTGCCTAAGTCGCGTAAGCGAAATAGGGTATTTAATAAGCGTTGGTTATCACGTTGATGCAAACCTATAGATGGTTCATCCAATACATACATCACACCCACTAAACCCGCACCAATTTGACTAGCGAGTCTAATACGCTGGGCTTCTCCACCTGATAAGGTGTCTGCACTTCTATCTAAGGTTAAATAATTTAATCCAACATTGACTAAAAATTCTAAACGTTCCTGAATTTCTTTATTAATTTTTTCTGCAATTTCACCTCTATGACCAGGAAGTTGGAGATTGTTAAAAAACTCTAAAGCCTGTTGAATGGGAAGGCTAGTGAGTTCGTGTAAAGGCTGTTCACTAATAAATACATTGCGAGCCGCTGTGTTTAATCGAGCGCCGTGGCATTGATCACAGGTGTTTTTTGAGAGGTATTTTGATAGTTCATCCCTTACCATTTGTGACTCAGTTTCATGGTAACGACGTTCCATATTGGCAATAATGCCTTCAAAAGGGTGGCTTTTTGTTTGTTTATTACCGGCCCCCGATGTGTAATGAAAATTGATCTTTGTTTTGCCGCTACCGTAAAGAATAATTTTTTGAATATCAGTGGCAATTTCAGAAAAAGGAGCTTCTGTATCAAAACCATAATGTTCAGATAAAGAACAGATAATTTGATAGTAATAGGCATTCCGTCTATCCCAGCCTCGAATCGCTCCACCTGATAAACTAATCTCAGCATTATGAACCACAAGATGGGGATCAAAATCTTGTTTAACACCTAAACCATCACAGCTTGGGCATGCGCCTTTAGGGTTGTTAAAGGAAAAAATGCGAGGTTCTAGTTCGGTAATGCTATAGCCACATTCTGGGCAGGCATAGCGTTCGGAAAAGACTATTTTTTTATCGCTGTCCATACTGGCAGCTATAGCAATACCATCAGCTAGGCGTAGTGCTGTTTCAAATGATTCTGATAAACGTAAACTAATATCATCACGGATTTTAAAGCGATCAACGATGGCTTCAATCGTGTGTTTCTTTTTTAAATCTAGCTCGGGTGGCTCATCCAAATCAAAAATTTCACCATCAATTCTGGCTCGAATAAAACCTTGGGCACGCAAATCTTCCATTAACAAGATATGCTCGCCTTTGCGGTCATTAACGATTGGCGCTAGCAACATCCAACGTTCACCTTCAGGCTGCGATAAAACCTGATCAACCATTTGGCTAATAGTTTGAGCCTCTAAAGAACTATGATGTTCTGGGCAACGTGGAATGCCTGCGCGGGCATAAAGTAATCTTAAATAATCATATATTTCAGTGATGGTACCGACAGTCGAACGAGGATTATGTGAGGTGGATTTTTGTTCAATAGAAATAGCAGGAGAAAGTCCTTCAATATGATCGACATCAGGCTTTTCCATCATCGATAAAAATTGTCGAGCATAAGCAGATAATGACTCTACATAACGTCGTTGTCCTTCAGCATAAATCGTGTCAAAAGCTAAAGAAGACTTTCCTGAACCCGAAAGTCCAGTAATTACAATCAAGGAATCTCTGGGTAAATCGAGGTCTATATTTTTGAGGTTGTGGGTTCTGGCGCCTCGAATACTGATTTTGTCCACGAGATAGAATTCCTGATGGTTAAAGAACCTGATAATATACGTGCTTTTATCCCACAATAGCAATGCAACGTTAATATTAATTAACGGTATTTTAAGGAGAGTTAAGTTTTGACACAGATACAGGACATTACCAGCCCAATGACGGCGCTAGAAAAGCGTGCAACACTGTCATTAGCCAGCATTTATGCCTTACGCATGTTGGGTTTGTTTATGATTTTACCTGTGTTGTCATTATTTGCGGAGCAAATGGAAGGTGCGACACCCGTATTGATTGGATTGGCCATTAGTGTCTATGGATTAACGCAAGCTATTTTACAAATACCCTTCGGTTTATTATCTGATCGATTTGGCCGTAAGAAAATTATTATAATTGGACTGATTTTATTTTCAGCGGGTAGTATTGTTGCTGCTGTGTCTACCACCATTTATGGTGTGTTGCTGGGAAGAGCAATACAGGGCAGTGGAGCGATAGCGGCGGCTATTATGGCCTTGGTTGCTGATTTAACCCAAGAGGTTCATCGTACCAAAGCAATGGCAACTATTGGCGCAAGTATTGGGATTTCTTTTGGCGTCGCTATTACTTTAGGACCTATCCTTGCTGCTTATGTTGGTATTTCTGGTATTTTCTGGCTAACAGGTATTTTATCTATTTTAGCTATTTTTGTTGTTTTGTTTATTGTCCCTAATCCAAAAAAATCTATTGTTCATTGTGATGCTGAACTGGTGCCAAGCCAGTTTTTTAAAGTATTAAAGAATCCAGATTTATTAAGACTCGATTATGGTATTTTTGTTTTACATCTATGTTTAACAGCAAGCTTTGTAGTGTTACCTTTATTAATTAGAGATGCCGGATTAATACCTGAGGATCACTGGAAGGTCTATTTACCCATTTTGGTTACATCAATGGCAGTAATTGTCCCTTTTGTTATTATTGCTGAGAAACAACGAAAAATGAAAGTTGTGTTTGTTGGTGCAATAATTACCTTGATGTTAGCTAATATAGGTTTGTATTTATTCTTTAATAATTTAATCGGGCTTATTGGTTTTCTATGGTTATTCTTTTGTGGATTTAATTTATTAGAAGCCACATTACCCTCGTTGATATCTAAAACAGCCCCTGGTGATTTAAAAGGAACGGCAATGGGGGCTTATTCAAGTTCTCAATTTATGGGGGCTTTTGTTGGCGGCGCTGCAGGTGGCTGGTTGTATGGTGAAGTGGGTGTGGAAACTGTTTTTTTGTTCTCTGCTATCGCAACAGGGTCTTGGGTGCTTGTTGCCTTATTTATGAAACCACCAAAGTATTTAGCAAATATGTTGATTTCACTGGATAACATTACTGCTGATCACGGTGAAAAATTTGTAACTGAACTATTGGATATTGCAGGAATTGAAGAAGTAACTCTACATTTCGAAGAGAGTGTTGCTTACTTAAAAGTAGACAACAAAGTATTGCAAAAGGATGATTTGCAAAATTTACTAAACCAATAAAATATTGGAAGTTTATAAATAATCAGGATTTAATGCGCATTCAGGAGCTGTATTAGCAATATTTATGAAAAGATATATCACTTTGTTATTTAGACTTTTAAAAATGCAATTAAAATTGTATTTATCGGCTGCTGTGATTGGCTGTATGGCGGGCATTATAATTTTTTATCCTTTATATGATTTTGTTTATTATCATGAGCGAGGCGTAGAAAATATAGCTGTTTTTGATTATATTTTTGAGCGGTTTATAGAGTCATTACAAGGCCACACACCGATAAAAACCTGGTTTTTTGCTAAAGTTGGCATTGTTTTTGGTGTTGTTTTGGCATGGGTTTATGGAAAATTACATAAAAAACTTAGCCAAATAGAACAGTTAACGGCTGAATTACAACGTGATTTAAAAGCATCAATACACCAAGGTGAAGGCCCTTTATTAGAGTTTAAATCATCATTTCGTTGGGATTATAAACAAGAATGCACCAATAAAAATATTGAGATCGCTGTCATCAAAACGCTTGCTGGATTTATGAATAGCTATACAGGGGGGACTTTATTAGTGGGTGTTGCTGATAATGGTGAAATCCTAGGATTAGAAAATGATTTTAAAACCTTAAGAAGAAAAGATAGTGATGGCTATGAACAGTTATTAATGACAACGATAGCTTCCAGTTTAGGCGCTCGTTTTTGTCAGTATGTTCATGTGATGTTTCATTTTGTTGATGAACAATATGTTTGCCGGCTAATTGTAAACCCTTCTGCTCACCCCGTATTTTTTAAGCAAAATAAAGATGCCAAGTTTTTTTTGCGGACTGGGGGAGGGACAAGAGATTTAAATATTGAAGATGCTACGGATTATATTACTCAGCGTTGGCGGCGTTGAGGCATTATAGCCTTGCTGTATGTTTTATTTGATTAGAGTATCTGCTACAGCACGACTAAAAATAGCTATGGCCTGGCTCTGAGCTTCTACCTTAGATTCATAATTATTATATTTAATGGGAACCTGATAAGTATTCTTTAATCTTGTAATGTTTTGAATATTGCCCTCTGGCCAGTAGGCCCATTTCACGGATAAAGTAGCTTCTCCTTCAAGGTTTACATCAAGTTGTAGCACTTTAATAGACAAATGAATATCTGCTTTATCGCCATGTAATTCTGAATATTTCACGGCATGATTGGGTGTGATACGGCTATTAAGGTTTTCAGTAAAAACACGGGTAAATTCATTTTCTAAAGGTTCTGCCCAGTACTGGTTTTCACTCAGTTTTAGTTTATAAGCACTTTCTCTAATAACGATTTGAGGCTGATCCAGGTATTCAGGGAATTTTACTGAGTGGATTAAAATAGTTAGGTTTTTAGTATTCGGTACAGCGAGGTTGTTATTCTCTGTATCGATAAATTTGAGCTGATAAAAACTAACAGTAGGGTTTGAGCTACAAGCAACTAAAAATATACAAAGGCTAAGTAATAAATATGTTTTTTTAAATGCCATTACTCTTCCTCCTCAATAACTGCATCTTTGCCAAACAGCAAAGCATCAGGGTTACGTTCTATATAATTCATCATATTTTTAGTTGATCTAGCCGCACGCGTTAATTGATTGAGTGCTGATTGTAAACTTTGGTTTAACGGCGAGTTATCATTAACTAATGATTTAACATCATCTAGTGTCGAGTTAATACTTTCTAACGTATTTTTACCAGTTGAAATGATTTTCTGCCCGTCTTTTAATATGGGTTGAGTATTATTATCTAAACTAACAATAAATTGATCTGCATGAGTGATCGTTTGATTTAAATTCTGACTGAGTGGACCTAAGTCTTTTTTTACAGTGCTGAGAATTTGTTGTAAATCTAACATATTATTATTAAGAGTAGTTAATGTGCTTTTTGTTTGAGCAGATCCTGTTAACTGTTCAATATTTGCTAAAGTTTTTTGTAAATTAGTAAATAAACCTGCAATATCAATAGATTTAGTGCCTTCTAGTACTGTCCTTAAAGCGACTTGAATTTCATTACTATTAGAGGGAATGGAGGGTATTTCTTTAAAGCGAGTTGTATGGCCATTTAATTTTATTTCTGTTTCAGGTAAAAACAGTGCTTCGATAAATAATTGGCCTGTGACTAGGCTACCAAGCTGTAATTGCATCCGTAAGCCTGAGTTAATGAGTGTATCAACTTCTGTATGGCTCCAATTTTGTCTTTTTGTGTCTATGTAATGAGAAATTTTTTGCTGATCGACCTCAAAAACTACAGGGATTAGTGTCAAGTTCTGTTGTAGATCTCTCTCAACATTAATTTCTGTTACATGGCCAATTTGGACACCATAAAGTTTGATCGGGGCTCCAACATTAAGCCCATTAATTGATTCTGTAAAAACAACAATAAATTGCTGGTTTTTGCTAAACCATGATTCGCTACTAAAAATAAAAACACTAGTCATTAATAGGAGTAAAGCACCTACAATAAAACTGCCAATAAGGGCTGGGTTTGGCTGGTTGTTCATAACTTTTCCGTAGTAGGTTTTCTGTTCTCGGGACGCTTCCTAGTGCCACGTGTAAGAAACTGTTGAACTGTTGGATCAGCGCATTCTTCAAGCAATGTTTTAGGGTTTCCACTGGCAATCATTGTTTTAGACTCAGTATCAAGAAAAATAGCATTATTGCCAACGGCAAAAATACTGGCCAGTTCGTGTGTCACAATAATAACAGTTGCGCCTAAACTGTCACGTATTTCTAAAATTAAATCATCCAATAATTTAGCACTGACGGGATCAAGTCCTGCTGAGGGCTCATCAAAAAACAGGATAGTAGGGTCTAAGGCAATGGCTCTAGCCAGTCCCGCACGTTTCTGCATGCCACCACTGATTTCTGAGGGGTAATAATCTTCAAAGCCTGATAACCCTACTAAGGCTAACTTTAATGAGGCTAGTTCTTTAATTTCAGCGATATTTAAATCAGTATTTTCAGTTAAAGGGAGAGCAATATTTTCAGATAAAGTCATCGAGCTCCATAAAGCACCACTTTGATAAAGAATACCATTTTGACGCATTATTTCATTCTTCTGTGGTTCGCTGGCTTGCCAAAAATCAATGTCTTCATAAAAGACAGAGCCTTTATTGGGTTGCTTTAAACCAACAAGGTGACGGAGTAGGGTGCTTTTACCACAGCCACTTCCCCCCATTAAAATAAAGATATCTTCTTTATTAATAGTGAAATTTAAATCTTGTTGAATGACAAAATCACCATAAGCCATGGTTAAATCATTAACAATAATATGAGCTTCAGTGACCATAAGCTAGATTCCCATACGTTCAAATAGCAGGGTAAAGATGGCATCAACCACAATGATTATCACAATACTTCTAACGACGGCTTGAGTTGTTGCATCGCCCACTGCAGAAGCACTACGACCACATTGTATACCACTCATACAGCCAATAATGGCAATAAGTAAGCCAAAAACAGTGCTTTTAAAAATACCTGTAGACCAATCGATTAAGGTAATTGATTGTTGAGTTTGCAGATAGTACTCAACGGCTGTCATATCCATGAGGCCTACGCCGACACAAAACCCTCCTAATATACCAATAGTATTTGAGTATAGAGTGAGCAAAGGCATCATTAATACCAGTGCTAATATTCTAGGTAAAACCAAAAAGTCCATAGCGGCTATGCCCATGGTTTTAAAGGCATTGATTTCTTCATTAACTTGCATGGTACCCAGTTTTGCAGCAAATGCAGCACCTGTGCGGCCCGCCATAATAATAGCTGTCATCATGGCGCCCATTTCACGGGACATTCCTATCGCTACAAGGTTTGCAACATAAATATCAGCGCCAAATAAACGTAACTGGATGGCTCCCATAAAGGCAAGAATAAGTCCCATTAAAAGACTGATTAAGGTAATGATGGGTAATGCAGTTGGGCCGCATTGTTGTACTATCAACCAGAAATCTTGGTTTCTAAAGCGTGCTTTTCCACGCAAAAAGCGACTTAAACTTAAATAAACCTCACCTAAGAAAGTTAGAAACTTTAATGTTTCATCAAATAAGCTTATTGCTGTATTACCTACTTCTTCTATTACAGTCGGTTGGGAATCAATTTTTTTAGCATCCTTTCTGATGGGGACAGCAGTGGCCAGTTTTATAAGACTTTGTACGCCTGAAGGTAAGGCGCTTAAATCAACAGTAATATTATTGTGGCTTGAATTTTCTGTGAGTAGAAAAATAAACGAAATTAAACGGCTATCCCATTGGCCAAGGAATTCGCCCGTAATACTGATGCGATTTATTTTAGGGTACGAAGATAGATTTTCTAGGATATTATTTAAACTAGGCAAAATATTACCGATAACCCAGTCACCTATTAATTGCAGTTCTACGCAATTTTCGTTGCTGGGTAAGGTTTTATAGCTACTAGATAATTGCGATTTTGCCATGAGTTATAACTTGAATACTTTAAGGCTTTTCAATAAATTCTAATGCATTACCATCGATATCTCGACAAAACAAAGCCTTTCGACCTGATGCACTCAAAGTATAGCTTACCCTGTTTTTATCCAGAGATTGTTTGATTAAATCAAGGTTTAATACATGAAAAGCAATATGGCGATCTTTTCCTCCATGAGCAGGACGACCTGTTGTCGCATCTGGATTAGGTAGCTCTAATAAATGGACTTGTTGAGAGCCTACTTCTAACCATGCGCCATCATAGGGAAAATTTGGCCTATCCAGCGTATTTAACCCCAAAATACCACAGTAAAATTTTAGGGATTCCTGTGTGTTTTTAACAATAACGCTAGAGTGATGAATATTTAAAATATTTTGTGACATATTGAGGTGTTAGATTATTAATTGATATAAATTATTATGCTCTGGACATGTATTTTCCAGTATCTGTATTTACTTTAATAATTTCACCTGTCTCAATATATTCTGGTACTTGAACTTCCAATCCTGTTGTTAATTGTGCTGGTTTTGTTCTATTGGTTGCACTTGCGCCTTTCATGGCGGGGGGGGTTTCAATAATCTCTAAACTCACCGTGGTGGGTAATTCAACACCTAGTGGTGCATCATCTAAAAGTAAAATAAGAATACCTTCTAAGCCTTCAGTCAGATATTGTATTTGTCCTTCAATATCTTCTGCATTTAAAGTGTATTGTTCATAAGTTTCAAGGTTCATAAAAGTGAAACTTTCACCGTCTTGATAAGAGTATTGAACCTTTAATTTAGAACAATCAGCTTCTTTAAGAAAATCATCACCTTTATAGCTTTCATCTAATTTTTGCTTGGTTTTCATATGAGCAAAACGAATCTTGTATAAGGTTGAAGCACCACGAGATGTTGGGTTTCTCACTTCAATTTTTTTCACTGCATAAGGTTCTCCATTTATTTCAATTGCAGAACCTTGTTTTAAATCACTGGCTTTTGGCAAGATCTTATCCTCTTTTAGTATGAATGATTAATCTGTTGAATTATACTTGTACATACTCTGAATATGTAGAAGGAATTGATATGTTTTGTTGCAAATGTGGTAATCAATTACTTATTAGTGCCAATTTTTGTACAGAATGCGGTAATAAAGTCTTTGTAAATATTGTAGATTACAATAAGTTACATAAAATCAATAATGTTATGTGTTACGAAGGCAAGCCTTATAGTGGTTCTGGTGTTGCTTATTATTGTAATGGGCAGAAAAAACATGAGGAAACATATCATAATGGTTTGGAGCATGGAAAATGGAGCTATTGGTATGAAGATGGGACAAAAGCACAGGAAATACATTATGTCGATAACGTTATTGATGGACTCGATATTGAATGGTTTGAAAATGGACAAAAGAAAAGTGAAGTAAGCTGGTCAAAAGGAATCTTAAATGGATTATGGATTTCTTGGTACCCTAGTGGTCAGAAAGAAGGTGAAGTTATTTATACTCAGGGTAAAAAGAATGGCTGTGAGACTATGTGGTATGAAAATGGAAAAAAATATTCAAAAGGGATGTGGAACAAAGGGGTTCAAAATGGGTTTTGGATTGCATGGGAGAGTTGTGGAAAGGTAAAGTGGCAAGGGAATTGTAAAGAAGGTGAAATGATTTTTGATATTGAGTAATGTGGAGATAAGTTATGTTTTGTCATAATTGTGGTGCTAAATTACCTGAGGCAGGGAGTGTTAATTTTTGTTCTGAATGTGGTAAAGAAGTGGTGAGTAAAGTTGTAAACCGATTACTTGAACGAGATGGTTACTTTTACGAACCCAGCCATGATCAAGCTTTTACTGGAAAGTATATTTCACGTTTTGCCAATGGTCAGATAGAAAAAGAAGTGCATTATAAAAATGGACTTGCAGAGGGATTGTATACGGCCTGGCATTTAACTGGGCGTAAAGAAAGTGAAGGTCTTTATAGTCTAGGAAAGCAAGAAGGTCTATGGACTTGGTGGAATGATTGTGGCCAGCAAATAATAGAAAAATACTATAAAAATGGCATTAAGCATGGATTATGGGTCGATTGGCATGCAAATGGGCAAAAAAAAGTCGAAGGTAATTTTATAAATGGAAAACGAGAAGGCTTAGTGACTATCTGGGATAAGGATGGCCTGAAAAGTAGTGAAACAGTGTATAAAAATGATGAGAGGGTTAGTTAGAAGGTTTATTTAATCATGTCAAAAAATAATAATAAAAAAACAGGCACTAAATCGGCTGGCGTAGGGTATTTAATTAACACCATTCAAACGTTGTTTGTGGGGATGCTTAGAATCTGGACAATTCCTATTGTTTTAATGCTGAGTATTGCTTCGGGGTTTACAACGTATTATGGACTGTCACATTTTATTACAGCATGGATTGCTTTAGTTATAACCGTAGCAATTCAGTCTATTGTTGTTATATGTTCTCTTGAATTAGCAGGCATACACTGGAAAGCTAATCGGATGCGTTACTTTTCGGTGGTGTTGTCATTATTAATTGCATTAATGGCCTCAGTCTCTTTCTCATATTTTAAATTTTATGAAATTTCTCAGAAAGATACTATTCATATCAATCGATTAAATTTAATCAGGCACGATATTAAAGGCTATGTCAATGAAGTTTTAAGTATTAAAGCTAATGTGTTAAAGCAGCAGCATCAGGAGCTTAAAAAAGCATCTGAAGAAGTATCACAGGCCTACTTTGGAACGCACCCCCTTATTATAGCTGGGTATAGGAACCAAGTGGGTGAGGGGCCTTTTTGGAAACATTATAATAAAATTTATCAAGAAAAAAAGACAAAGCAAGAAACACTTGATTTATCATTTACAGAACTTGATAAAAAGGTTCAAAAACTTCAGGGTAGCTTGAGTGATCTTGATATTGCTGAAGACCTGGAAAGCTCGTTTTCTGAAGTATTGCAGTTTTATCAGGATGTTCAATTACAAGTAGGACAATTATCTAGTGCTATTGGCTTGGGTTTGCCTGAAGCCCCTCTGTTAATGACTTATAAGCAATACACAGAAGACGTAAACCCTTCTGTTTCAATGTGGAAAGGTTTTTCATTGTTTGCTTTTATTTGCGCAGCCATGGTTGATTTTTTTACAGTTTTATTATCATATCGATTAGAATTTACCGCTCCAGGCCCTTTAACATCAGAAGAAGAAGAGTTGGTTTTTGAATGTTTAAGACAATTTGGCGAATTCACTATTAATGAGAATGATGAGTTGCAAATGGTGATTGAAAAAACTGAACTGGAAAAAGCTAGGCGTTATTCTGACTGGTCGCGAATGTTTGCTGTTGGCTTATTATTAAATCGTGGTTTTTTACGCAAGATTGATCATAGAACGGTTGAGTTTGCTCCCAATTTATATCCGTTAATTGCTGAAAAAATGTCAGAAAAAATCAATCAATTAAAAATTGCGACATTAAAGGCAGAACGAGTTATAGCTGATGAATAATTTGGAATCAGATAACTGGGTAATGGCTTTGTCATCTGACGATCAAAATAGAGTAAATGACTATTGGGAAGCTGGTTTTGAAGTCGATAGGCAAGTTGTACACAGTAAACTTGGACCTTATAAAAAACTATTTGAGCGACCTGAAAATTTTGTTAAGCGTTTTTATCATACTGTTTATCCACTATTAATTGAAGAGTGGCAAAGTGTAGAACAAGTTAAACTTTATGATGGATTTTGTACGATAGATATAACTTTAGATGTCAGGTTTCAGGCAACAGTGAAATATGCGAAGAGTCATATTGAAATTTTGTCTGAATTAAATGAGCATATAAAAAATTCTTACCATGATTTAGTCTTTGAGTTTGTTACCAGAGAGCTACTTAATCTATCAGATGGTGCATGGGTACAAAAAGGGCTAGATTCAACAGAAAAGAAAATTGCTGTATTGATCAATGAAATGTTGATTTTAAAAGATATTCAATCTGAAGTGGTCTGCCAATTAAAACCTAGCTTTAAAGAATTTCCTGATGTCGCTTTTGCTAAGGAAAGTGTTTATCTTTCTGTGTTGAAGAAAAGTTTTGAGTTTAATGAACAAGAAAGAGATGAAGTGTTCAGACAGCAGCAGCAAAGAGAAAAACAAAAAATAGAACAAAGACGAACACAGTTACAGCAAATAAATGAAATAGCTGAACTTGATCGACAAAAACAAGCGTTGCAAGCCGATAATACTAAACTTTTATTGAAAGAGAAGGCTCAACAGCAGTTAGAACAATTTGAAATAAAACAAAAAATACAGACTGATAAAATAAAACAAGATAGTCAACTAAAAGAGATGGCCTTGATTGTTGAGTTAAAAGATCAAGAAAATAAGCAGACTTTATTAAGAGAGAGGGAGCAGCTTGATAAGGCTGCTCATATTGCTCATCAAGCGGAATTGAAGCAAAAGGAATTGGATGCTGATATTGTTGGATATGAAATTGAGCAAGCTAGCTGGCGAGAGACAAAAGATAAAATTCATACTGAAGAATTAGATTTAAAACATAAACAGAAGCAACTTGAATTTGATACAGATGTTGGTTATAAAAAACGTTATGAAATACAGCGCTTAGCTATGCAAGAGGAAAGTTATACTGCCAGAAAAAAAGCAGATGTTTACTTAAAAAGGGAAATTGAATTGCTGGAATTAGAGAAGCAAAGATTGGCTTTACAGATATCTATCAAAGAAGCGAAGGGAAAAGAAGAAAGTGATTGATTAGAAAACTAGCTGCGATGCTGGCTATTATATTGATCTTTTAGAAGCATAAACTTCATAATTTTTTTGATAAGGAATATAACAATAACGACCCCGAGTATATAAAATAAATTACGAATATCGAATATTACTTTCATCAGGTTACCATCACTGAAAGTATATTTTTCAGGTGATACTCGCAGTTCCATTTCTTCTAACCTTGCGGTTTGAATTTGTTGGCTATAACTGTTCTCATACGATGAATAATTTTTAGCGTGAGAGTTTTGTTTGTTAGCTTTAATCTCCTGTTGTACCAATAAGGCATCTTGTTGATTAAGGCTTTTTAAGCCCATTGAAATTATAATCTCTTGAGAGAAATTATGAATAGCCAAATCAGTTTCTTTAAAAAGATCTTGAGTTTGGCTTAGGAAAACTAATGTATCTTGTAATAAAAAGTTTTCTTTATTATTTTGAACAAAGTCTTTTCCTTGGGTATATAGATCAGTATAGAGTTTACTATTAGAATGTTTGACCGTATCAACAGGTTCTGATTGTTGTTCAATAAAAAGTTTGGGAGGGTGTTTGAAAGTATCTGGTTGGATAAAACTAGAGCTGTATAAATTATCTTCTATTTTTGATGAATTATATTTAGGGCTTTGAGATGTCTCTATAACAGATATAGAGGCAGCATAAACATGAGAGGGAAGCAACCCTTCAATAAATTGGCTTAATATTAAAGCAAATAAAATATAATTAAACTTAGATGAAGATATCATAAGTATATATTTTATATGGTTTTAACTCTTTTGTAAAAACGGGAGTTTTTTATGCCTAGTATTATATTAGGCATGATATATAATTAGCATTAGCTTTTTGATTTTGTTAGAAATTAAATATTCACAAGGAAATTAATAAATGAAAGTAACGGTTTTTGGATCAGGGTATGTTGGTTTAGTAACAGGTGTATGTCTAGCAGAAGTAGGGAATGATGTTATTTGTGTCGATGTTGATCAACATAAAATAGATGAGCTTGTTAAAGGAAATATACCTATTTATGAACCAGGTCTTGATGTGATGGTGAATGAAAACCAAGCTGCAGGCAGGTTGCATTTTACAACGGATGCTAAAAAAGCAGTTGAACATGGTACTTTTCAGTTTATTGCAGTTGGAACCCCGCCAGATGAGGATGGTTCTGCAGATTTACAATATGTTTTGGCTGTAGCAGAAACCATTGCTACACATATGAATGAATATACCGTGGTTATAAACAAATCGACTGTTCCAGTCGGCACTGCTGATAAAGTCAAAGCAAAAATAAAGCAAACATTATTAGCTAGAGATGGCCACACAGAATTTGATGTGGTATCTAACCCAGAGTTTCTTAAAGAAGGGTCTGCAATTGATGATTTCATGAAACCTGATCGTATTATTGTCGGTACAGATAACCCTAGAACAACTGAGTTGTTAAAGGCCTTATATGCACCATTTAACCGTAATCATGAACGTGTAATTTCTATGGATATACGATCAGCAGAGTTAACTAAATATGCTGCTAATGCAATGTTGGCAACAAAAATTAGTTTTATGAATGAACTTTCTAATTTGGCTGAGTTATTAGGTGCGGATATAGAAAAAGTAAGAAATGGGATTGGTTCTGATAGTCGAATAGGCTATTCCTTTATATACCCAGGCTGTGGTTATGGGGGCTCATGTTTTCCTAAAGATGTTAAAGCGTTGGAAAGAACGGCAAAGCAGGTTGGTTATAATGCAGAGTTACTAAATGCTGTTGAAAACGTCAATGGGCGTCAAAAACAAGTTTTATTTAATAAAATAAGTAAGCATTATGCAGGTGACGTTAAAGGTAAAACATTTGCTTTATGGGGCTTGGCTTTTAAGCCTAAAACGGATGATATGCGAGAAGCACCGAGTCGAGTTTTAATTGAAGCACTCACTGATGCTGGTGCAAAAGTTCAAGCCTTTGATCCAGAAGCAATGGAAGAAACAGCACGCATTTATGGTAAAAAAGAAGGCCTATCATTAGTGGATTCTGTTGAAGAAACATTAACCAATGCCGATGCTTTAGTTGTTGTGACTGAATGGAAAAATTTTTGGAGCCCTGATTTTGATATGCTAAAAGAAAAATTAGCCGATGCCGTGATCTTTGATGGTAGGAATTTATATCAACCTGAAGTTTTAGAGGAAAAAGGGATTGCTTATTATGCAATTGGTCGAGGACGTTCTACATAGAAAACTGGAGTTTTTTTGTGGAATATGATTTAGTATACATAATGAGTTGATAATTTGATGGGTGATAAAATGAATAATAGTGAACAAGAGCTAGAAAAGCAAAGCGATGAGCTAGGTAGCCAGATCGATATTGATAAGACTAAACGTAAATTTTCTAAAGCGGGCTTGGCAGTACCAGTACTAATGACTTTAGCAAATCGACCTGCATGGGGAAATGCAAATACTCAATGTCAAGTGTCAGGTTTTAATTCTTTGGCTGTTGTTGGTAATAAAGTTTCAGGAGTAACCTACGATCCCAACGAATCTTGTGGTGCTCGATTTGATTGGGCTACAAATGAAAATAGAAAGAATTGGCCTATGCCTTGTATTGCTGTTGATAAAAAGAACAATAAAACAACAACAAATATTGTTACTTATACTGTATACAGCTCGGGTGCGAATGTCGACTATTTAAGCTTAGCAGAAGTAGCAACAGCAAACCCAGGCAGTATTTTTAAAGTATCAGATATATTTTCTAGTTTTTCTGGTAATAAAACAATATACGATGCGATAAGACGAGTATCAAATTCTAATGCTACTTCTGAGCAAATATTTTTAGGCAATATGTTATCTCTTTATATGTCAAGCGATAAGGGAGGGTATAGCGCTCTTTCTAAAGCTCAAATTGTAGATCTTTATGATGTCTTTAAGAGTAGTGGAGGGTCATATGAAATTACACCTGGTGTAACATGGACAATAACTGAGTTTGATGCTTACCTAGCTTATTTAAAGTTACATTAATAGACTATTTGTGGCTATTTATCAGAAAACCTCTGAGGTATCATATTCCATGTGGGATGGTTTCTCAGTTGTTTATAATATAAGCTCTGGAAATACTTATTTAATTGAAAATATCCCCAATATTTTGATGGAATTGTATTTTAAAAAACATCAGTTTGATGAAAAAGAAATACGCCAAAATTGCATATCTATTGATGAGCAGCTTATTACTAATAGTTTAAATAGTTTTGTAAAAATGGATTTATTGGAAAAAGTTGAAAATTAAAAATAGGGATATTAGCCATACTTTAAAATCTTCGGGTTTAGTTCTTAATATTGGTTTTTTTAAATTTAATATTTGTTCATCACTTCGGACAATAGAAGAAACTATTTCTACGTTATATTGTGATTATGAACGAACTGAATACGATAATATTGATGAGCTTATTGATTTTCACGTACAAGTAAAACAAGTTAAGCACTTTTCATCACTGCCTTTTTTTAATAGACAGGCTCAGTTTTTTCTGGATAATACAGCCCCATTTACGCCATTACCGATTCAACATGCGCCTGCTATTATAGAGTGGGGTATGAACTGGTGTATTTCTAGTCAACTCAATACACATTTAGTTATTCATGCGGCAGTGATTGAAAAAAATGGTTTTGCTGCCGTTATGCCAGCACCTCCTGGGTCGGGAAAAAGTACATTAACTGCGTCTTTAATTCAGGAAGGCTGGCGTCTTTTATCTGACGAGCTTACTTTGATTCATCTTGATAATCACCGGGTTTCTCCTTTTCCTCGCCCTGTTAGTTTAAAAAACGAATCAATTAATGTGATTAAAAACAGGTATCCTGATGTGGTTTTTGGTCCTGTTTCATCTGATACGGCTAAAGGCACGGTTTGTCATATTCGCCCTCCTACTTTGAGTGTGAAAAACCAGCATATTGACTGTCCTGTAGGCTGGGTTATTTTCCCAAAATATCAAGCAGGTGCTGAAACTGAGTTTTTACCTTTTGGTAAAGCACAAACTCTAATGAGTATTGCTGAAAATTCTTTTAATTATAGTGTATTGGGGCAATTGGGTTTTGATGCCTTAAAAAATATTGTTGCTACAGCTGATTGTTATCAATTCAAATATAGTAATCTAGATGAAGCGGTTAATATTTTTTCTGAATTAGAGCCTCCTAAATGAAACTTCCTATTCTTTGTCAGGTATTCAATGAGCAAGTGGCTATACCTGATTTAACACTAAATCAATGGGACTTATTATTAAGGCAGGCTAGAAGTGCTATGTTGTTGGCAAAGCTATATTATTTAGTAGAGAGTAAACAACTTCTTGATGATATTCCAGCTACAGCGTTTCGCTACTTAAAGTCTGCAAAGATACATTCTGATAAGCAATTACATGATTTGTTCTGGGAAGTGAGACATTTAAAGAAAATTGCTAGGAAACTTAAGTATCCTTTGGTCTTATTAAAAGGTGCCGCTTACACTATGAGTGACAAGAAGGCTGCAAGAGGTCGTATTTTCTCTGATATTGATCTTTTGGTTGCACATGAGAATATTGCCAATACTGAGTCTCAGTTAATGCTCAATGGTTGGGTTTCTTCTAAGCTGGATGAATATGATCAACGATATTATCGACAGTGGATGCATGAAATTCCAGCAATGAGGCATATGTTTCGGGGTAGTGTTATTGATTTACATCACAATATATTACCAAAGATAGTAAAAAATTGTCCAAATGCCACATTGTTATTAACCGAGGTTAAATTGCTTGCTGAGCATGAAGGACTTAGCGTTTTGTCATCAATTGATATGATAATTCATAGTGCCACTCATTTGTTTTATGATGGGGAGTTAGAGCATGGTTGTCGGGATATCATTGATTTATTTGATTTATTAAACCAGTTTGTTGATGATGGCGGAACGCTTGATGATTTGGTGGCACGAGCAAATGAGTTAGGCCTGCAAAATCCAGTTTATTATGCACTTCATTACGTTGGTTTAATTTTACAATTTTCGGTTCCTGAAGAAACTATTAATAAATTACAAGGTAATGTCCCTAAGGGGTTAATGGTTTACATTATGGATTTCCTATTTATGAGAGCTTTAATGCCAGATCATGAAAGTTGTAATGATTCATGGAGTGGTTTAGCACGGTGGTTGTTGTATGTGCGTTCCCATTGGTTACGCATGCCTCTCTATCAACTTATTCCTCATTTGCTCAGAAAAAGTTATAAGAGAGTAAAGGGGGAAGAGGTTCATTAATATAAAACATTCAATTTTGGTGTAGTCATTAGCTACACATTAGTTTTCATTAACCTTAATATGCCATGTCCTCACCTCTTATAGTTCATATCATCTATCGTTTTGATATAGGTGGTTTAGAAAGCGTTTTGGTCAATATGATCAATACTATGCCAGTGCAATCATATCGGCATATCATCATTTCCTTAACTGAATCCAGTGAATTTGAAAAGCGGATTAATCGTAACGATGTTGAGGTTATCTGCTTACACAAACAAGCAGGTAATGACCCTAAAATTCATTTAAAAATCTGGAAATTATTACGCCAATTAAAACCTGTTTGTACCCATACCTATAATATTGCAACACTTGAATACAATGTCATTGCTTTTTTTGCGGGTGTTAAAAAGAGAATACACGCTGAACATGGTCGTGATATTTATGATTTGGATGGTAGCAATAAAAAATATCAGTATCTTAGGCGTATTATTAATCCTTTTGTAACAAAGTGGATTCCTGTTTCTAAAGAATTAGCTGATTGGTTAGTGCGTGATGTTAAATTACCTCAATCAAAAGTTAATTTAATTTACAATGGAATTGATTTAGAGTTGTACACTCCTAAAAACCATTCTTATAAAAAGCAATATGTTGTTGGTACTGTCGGTCGAATGGCTGCGGTTAAAGATCAGCTTACTTTGATTAAAGCTGTACAACTTTTAATTTTTGAATATCCCGAGCTGAAAAATATAGTACGTGTTGAAGTAGTAGGGGATGGCGAGTTATATTCAACGACACAAAATTATATTGCTGAAAAATCATTAGAAGATAATATTAAATTATTAGGCGCAAGAAATGATGTGGCTAATATACTGCAAAACTTTGATGTGTTTGTATTGCCCTCATTAGCTGAAGGAATTCCTTTAACAATTTTAGAAGCGATGGCAACAGCTCTTCCTGTAATATCAACTAAAGTGGGTGGGGTGCCTGAGTTAATCGAGGATGAGGTTAATGGTTATTTAATATCACCTCAAGATGTAAAAGCATTGGCAAGCCGAATAAAGCTTTATATTGATAAGCCCGGACTAATTGAACGACATGGATTAATTGCTAGAGAAAAAGTCGAGAAAAATTTTAGTTTGCTCGCTATGACTGAGCAGTATATGCAGATATATAATGCATAATTTATTTAAAGATAGTCACACTAAGACACTGAGAAGAACTAAGAGCATTGTTTAGAAGAATAATAAAAAACCAGATTCGAAGAGAAGGTTGATTCTCTCATTGAGTTGGGCGAGACTAAAGAGACTGTGAAAGAATTATCTTTGCTCTCCCCTCTTTGGAAAAGAGGGGCTGGGGGAGGTTTTTTTATAAAAATAAAGCCATTATTATCAATGATTTTGTTTTTTATAAAATCCCCCTTTTCCAAAGGGGGAAGTCAAAAGCAGAATACTTTCACCGCCTCTAAAGCCTTGCTTCCAAGTTGTTTAATTTCGCATACTATTCTTTACCCTCTTGGCTCTTCTCCGTGTCTCAGTGTGAGGCATGTTTTTAGTTATTTATACTTTTCTTCAAATGCAGAAATAAAAGTGGGTAACTCTTCAATGTCTAGTTGATTTATGCCTGCTGCCGCTTTTCTGCCACCACCTGAAGGGAAGGATGAGCATAACTCGTCTGCTCCCGTTTTATTGTTTAATGGTGCTCTTACGCTAATTTGATAACCTTTTTGGCTATTAGTCGTGACGACAGCATGTGCTCGGTCTGGGTGCTTATTAGCTAGGTCATTACTAAAGACACCGCTAACTCTACGACACCATGTTTCATCAGGTAGAATGTAAACTGCGACTTTATCCGTTTTAAATTCAGGGCTTAGATTTTCTGCGCTGGCCATATCATCAGAATAGCCAGCTAAAAGTCTTTCATAAACTTCAACATTTTCAGCCATAAAGTCAAATGGCGAAGAGTAGGGTGATAATTCCTGATAAAGCAAATCAGGTGCAAAGTGTAAATCGGCGATACTTGATCCATAGCTATTGTAGTTGATACAAATCCCCAGCATTTTTAGCTGTTCTAACTGATTGTTAGATAATGACAGTGGATATGCAGATTTAGTTGCTACTTCAAATAAATTGTCACCAAAGGCAGCTGTCACAGCCCATTCGTGGAATTTACCTTCTAAATAATCATTAACCAATAAGCTAGTACAGGTGTTGGCACTTGTATCAATGAGTGTTTTTAGGTGTTTATGATCTGGAATTTCACCTGCTTGATGGTGATCAACATAAAAAATGTTAGCCCCTTCATCAAGAAGTCTATCAACAGCATTTCTATTCTTTTGAAAAGATATATCAAGCACAGTGACATCATCACCCTTTTGTACCTTTACATCTTCTAATAATTGAATATCTCTTTTTAAACCAGTCACTAATTGTGATTTAGTAGGATGAGCGTGTCGTAGTTGTAATAATGCACAAATACCATCGGCATCACCATTAAAAACATCTATTTGCATAAATCGAACTCCTTATGATATGAAATAATACGATCAACTTCATTTTTAGCACCTAATATAACGGGTACACGTTGATGAATTTCTTTGGGGTCTATATCCATAATACGTTGACGACCTGTTGAACAAAGACCACCTGCTTGTTCAACAATAAAGCCAATAGGATTGGCTTCATAAAGTAAACGTAACCTGCCTTCTTTAGTGGGGTCTTTTAAGTCATAAGGGTACATAAAAATACCACCGCGGGTGAGTACCCGATACACTTCAGCCACTAAAGAGGCAATCCATCGCATATTAAAGTTTTTTTCTCTTGGTCCATCTGTGCCTTCAACACATTCAGCAATATATTGCTGTACGGGTGCCTCCCAGAACCGTTGGTTGGACATATTAATAGCAAATTCTTGAGTATCTTCAGCAATACTCATATTAGGGTGTGTTAAATAAAACTCACCTACTTCTTGATTTAAGGTAAAGCCGTTAACCCCATTTCCAGTTGTTAAAATCAGCATGGTTGAAGGGCCATAAAGTACAAAGCCAGCACAGACTTGCTCGCTGCCTTTTTGTAAAAAATCGTCAATCGTTGGTTTTATGCCATGATCACAACGTAGAATTGAAAATATAGTACCTACCGTTAAATTAACATCAATATTTGATGATCCATCTAAGGGATCAAATAAGGCAAGGTATTTACCACGTGGGTATTGTTCTGGGATTTCAATCGGGTTATCCTCTTCTTCAGAGGCCATTCCAGCAAGATGCCCAGTCCATTTAAGTGCATCAACCATATAATCATTACTGATGATATCTAGTTTCTTTTGTACTTCACCCTGTACGTTTTCAGAATCCGCACTGCCCCAAGTACCTATTAAATCGCCTTGGTTGACTAAATGAGAGATTTGTTTGCAAGCGGTGACAATATCATTAAGCAGAGCGCTTAATTCGCCCGTTGTTTCGGTAGATAATTTACGTTGTTGTTCGGTAATAAACTGAGATAAGCTGGTTTTATTAGCCATTAAAGAATGTTCTCCGATTGCATTTTGAAAAAGAAAAGTCCTAACTGAAACTATGTGATGCAAGTTATAGCAATGAGTTCAATTTGTTTATAGAACATTATATAGGTCACTAAGTTAAGCTTTTGTAGGGGGGATTAGCGATAGCATTACCCACCATTTTTCTAAGACTTGTTGGGTTACTCTATCGCTAATTCCCCCTACATTTTTTAAACTTAACCCTATTGGAGTCAGTAGTTATGTATAAATATAGAGTAGAGAAATACTATTGCAACTATTATTTGTAATAAAACTGAAACTATTTTATGAGTCAGATTTTTTAGAACAAAAAAGAAACAGCACAATAGTTTATGTTTGCTTATTGTTTGTTTTTTCTGTGCTAAGTTATAACCAGCTTAATCAGAAATTCAAGAGAAAAATTGACAAGTTGTTAGCTGTCTAACGCTTTTAGTACTAACTGCAAACTCTCATTTGCATCACCAAATAACATTCTTGTATTTTGATGGACAAATAATGGATTGCCAACACCTGCATAACCAGCCGCCATACTACGTTTTAATACAATAGTGGTTTCACTTTTCCAGCACTCTAAAACAGGCATGCCTGCAATGGGGCTGTTAGGGTCATCCAATGCTGATGGATTAACAATGTCATTAGCGCCCACAACAATGGATACATCGACATTAGGGAAGTCCTCATTAATTTCATCCATTTCAAAAACAATATCGTAGGGTATTTTTGCTTCGGCAAGTAATACATTCATGTGCCCTGGCATTCGACCTGCAACGGGGTGTATGCCAAAACGGACGGTTTTATCTCTAGTCTTCAGCAGTTTTGTTATTTCATTTACAGTATGTTGAGCTTGTGCGACAGCCATTCCATATCCTGGAATAATCATAATGTTTTTGGAATCCTTCAATAACTGAACTGTTTCTTCAATTTCTATTGCTGAAATATCTCCCTCAACTTCAGCAGCTTCACCGCCTGCCGAGCCAAATCCGCCCGCAATAACACTCAGGAAGTGACGATTCATCGCTTTACACATAATGTAACTTAAAATGGCACCACTACTCCCGACTAAGGCTCCTGTTACAATGAGTAAATCATTGCTTAACATAAAACCTGTCGCTGCTGCTGCCCATCCTGAATAGCTATTTAGCATAGAAACAACAACAGGCATATCAGCACCACCAATAGCCATAACCATATGTACTCCAAAAGCAAATGCAATCAAAGTCATCAACAATAGTGCAAAGGTACCACCGCCATTTTCTGCGGCTGATAAAAATTCATTTCCTAGCCAAATAGTTATGATCAATAAAGCTAAATTAAGCCAATGACGAGCGGGTAATAACACAGGTTTGCCACTAAGCTTTCCACAGAGTTTGCCAAAAGCGATAACTGATCCTGAAAAAGTAACAGCACCAATAAAAATACCAATATAAATTTCAACTTCATGGATGGTTTTTTCTATACCCTGTAGCCCATTTGAATGATCAATAAAATTAGCATAACCCACTAATACAGCCGCCATACCCACTAAACTGTGCATTAATGCAACCAGTTCTGGCATTTGAGTCATCTCAACTTTTAAAGCGGCTTTTGTGCCGATAAAACCGCCAATACTCAGTGCAATAATTAATACAATATAAGAATCAACAGAATCGCTAAAGATAGTGGCAAATATAGCAATGGCCATACCAGCCATACCATAATAATTACCACGACGCGCTGTTTCCTGGTTGCTGAGTCCACTTAAACTTAAAATAAATAAAATGGACGCAACAACATAAGACATTATGAGTAAACCTTGTGACATCTTTGTAATCTCCTATTTTCTAAACATTTCAAGCATACGACGAGTGACTAAAAAGCCACCTGCAATATTGATTGATGCAATAAGAATTGCCAATCCTGAGAGTATTGTGATGAGCAAACCAGGTGTTGAAATTTGTACCACTGCCCCAATAATGATAATGCCGCTAATAGCATTAGTCACACTCATAAGAGGCGTATGAAGCGATGCTGAAACATTCCAAATCACTTGATAGCCAATAAAGCAGGCAAGGACAAAAACGGTAAAATGAGACATAAAAGAAGCAGGGGCTACTGATCCCAGTGAAAATAAAGCCGCACCAATAAGGGCTATGATAAGTAATTGTTTTACGGGTTCAGTGAGCAAACTTTGTTTGCTGTTTATTTGTTTTTCAGAAACAGCAGGTGCCTCAGTTTGAGGTGGAGGTGTTGCTGAAACAGGAATAGGTGGAGGAGGCCAGGTTATTTTTCCTTCCTTAATAACCGTTGTGCCTCGAATAACTTCATCATCCATATTGACATCAATGATGCCATCTTTGTTGGGACATAATTCGCTTAACAAATGCTTTAAGTTAGTGGCATAAAGCTGACTTGATTGAGCGGCAAGTCTGCTGGGTAGGTCTGTATAACCAATTAATGTGACACCATGCTTAACCGTAACTTTGTTTTTTTCGGTCAGGGCACAGTTACCACCTTGCTCTGCAGCAAGGTCAACAATAACACTCCCTGCTTTCATGGATTCAACCATTCCTTTGGTGATGAGTTCTGGGGCAGGTTTTCCAGGAATAAGTGCAGTAGTAATGATGATGTCAACTTCCATGGCTTGTCGGGCAAATAAAGCCATTTCAGCCTCAATAAATTCTTTAGACATGGTTTTTGCATAACCGCCTTCGCCAGAACCATCCTCTTCAAACTCAAGCATTAAAAATTCAGCATCCATGCTTTCAATTTGCTCTTTGACTTCTGGGCGAGTATCAAAAGCGCGTACAATAGCACCTAGACTTTTTGCGGCTCCAATGGCAGCAAGGCCAGCAACCCCCGCCCCGATTATTAATACTTTAGCAGGCGGCACTTTACCCGCAGCGGTAATTTGACCTGTAAAAAAACGACCAAAATGCTGAGCAGCCTCAATAACAGCACGATAGCCTGAGATATTAGCCATTGAACTTAGAGCATCTAGTTTTTGTGATCGGGATAAACGAGGAACGCTATCCATTGCTAAAACTGTTGCTTCAGTTGCGGCAAGGTTTTGCATAAGTTCAGCATTTTGAGCTGGCCAGATAAAACTAATTAAATAGCTGTCTTTAGATAAGAGCTCCGTTTCAAGAATCGAAAATTGGGGATGTATTTCAGGAGGACGTACTTTTAAAATAATATCAGCATTCTTCCATAATGTTTTAGCATTTTTACGGATGGTGCAACCTGCTTCTTTATAAGCTTCATCTGAAAAATGAGCCTGTAAGCCAGCCCCACTTTCAATATTAACTTCAAAACCAAGTTTGATAATTTGTTCAGCTACTGTAGGTGTCGTGGCAACACGTTTTTCGCCAGAGTGAATTTCTTTAGGTATTCCAATTTTCATCTCGCCCCCCTTACATATTTATAATATTTGTTTGAGGATATGAGATAGCGTGAATTTTTTCAATAGATATTTTATCTACAATATATATAACTTACTTTTTGGTATGTTTTTAAAAAGTGAGCTAGAATAAATAAAGTAATTCACAATCTATCGAATGATGTAAATGAAAGTATTAGTAGTTGATGATAGCAAAGTCATAAGAATGTTAGTTGAAGAATGTATTTCTTCCTTAGGGCATGAAGTTATACATGCTGAAAATGGAGAACAAGCTTTAATTTATGTTAAGGAAAGTACTGTTGATTTGGTATTAATGGATGTGGAAATGCCTGGCATGAATGGTTTTCAGACGACATCAGCAATAAGAGCAATAAATGAAGATGACTGGTTCCCTGTTATTTTTTTAACCACAAGGCAAGATGATGAATCATTTACTAGTGGTATTTTAGCGGGGGGAGATGCTTATTTAGAAAAACCCATTAATCCTTTACGTTTACAGCTTACCATTACAGCAATGGAGCGTATTTATAATATGCGTCAAAAGCTAAAAAAAGCAGAAGAAGGCATGCTCAAAGCTAATAAAGAACTTGAGTATCTAGCTTTGTATGATCAATTAACGGGCTTGGCAAATCGGCGAAATTTTGATGAGACATTAGATAGTCAGTTTAAATTAGCTAAAAGAAACAAGGTGCCTTTATCTGTCATTATTTGTGATATAGACTTTTTTAAAATTTATAATGATACTTATGGACATCAAAAAGGTGATGATTGTTTAGCTGTTGTGGCTAAAGTTATTGGTGGTGTTTCAGAAAGACCAACAGATAAGGCGTGTCGGTATGGTGGAGAAGAGTTTACTTTAGTTCTCCCTGATACTAATTTGCAGGGTGGATTGTTAATTGCAGAAAAATTAAGGCAGGCTGTTTTTGGTGCCAATATTAAGCATGAAGGATCTAAAGTGGCTCCCTGTGTGACTTTAAGTGTGGGGTTATCAACATACACTGGACAAGTCCAGGAAGCTGATGAGTTACTTAAAGCGGCTGATGATGCGTTATACCGAGCTAAAGAAAATGGCCGTAATCGTGTAGAAAGCGCTTAGATATGTTTTTAGCAAAAGATTTTGTTGAAACCTCTGAAGGTTTAGTTTTTGCGGTTGTAGAAAGTGGTTTGGAACAAGGAAAAGTACTCTGCTTTTTACGATATATTCTTTCAGAAGGGCAGTATAAAAAAGTTAATACCGAACAAGCAAATCAGTTTTTAGTAACACAATATCCTCGTTATTTATATTATTCCCCAATTAAACAAGCGCATTGTCATGCTTTGAGCAATAAAGATATAGCCAAGCATCATCAGCCAAAGCTTAAAATCAAGCAGTTATTAATGGGGCAAGATAACGATACTATTGAAAGTGACTGTGAAGCTCTTTGTTTATTATTCAAACAGTCTGGTTTAAACCTTGATGAAATAGGTGTGACAGGTTCTATTCTTATTTCAGCACATAAGCCAAGCTCAGATATTGATTTAGTTTTTTATTCAAGAACTACTTTTAATCAGGCAAGAGAAATAACGCAGCAATTAATTAATCAAGAAAAGTGTTCTGAGCTGAGTGAAGCAGATTGGCTTGAGTCTTATGATCGCCGAAATTGTGATTTAAGTTATGCTGAATATGTTTGGCATGAAAAACGTAAATTTAATAAAGCCATGATTCATCAGCGTAAGTTTGATTTAAGTTTTGTTGATGCTAATCCAATACAGGGAAATCTAGAAAGCTATAAAAAACTTAATCCTATTGTACTTAAAACGCAAGTTATTGATGATACCTTTTCTTTTGATTATCCTGCTGAATTTATCATTAAACATCCCAAAATAAGCTCTATCATTTGTTATACCGCAACTTATACAGGACAAGCTAAAAAAGGGGAATGGATTGAAGTGGCAGGGTTGGTTGAACAATCTGAACAAGGAATTCAACGCATTGTTGTCGGCTCTAATCGTGAAGCCACGGGTGAATACATAAAAGTGATTGATGGATAAGATTCCTGTATTTTCTGCTGTTATTTTTGATATGGATGGGTTGGTGCTTGATACTGAGTCTACTTATTGTATAGCATGGAAAATGGCTTCTAATGAGATGGGAAATCAGTTTTCTGAGGCTTTTTGTTTATCACTGTCAGGCTTACATTCACAGGATGTAGAGCAAAAATTAATCAACCATTGTAGTGTTGATTTTGATTTGGCAAAATTTGGAAGTTTAAGTGGACAGTATTGGCGGGAATATGTGAGTCAATTTGGTATTCTAGTCAAAAAAGGTTTTTTTGAATTACTCGAACTTCTCAAAGCCAATAATATCCCCTTTTGTTTGGCCACTAATAGTAAACGAGTTAATGCCTTGGAATGTTTGAAATTAGCAAAACTTGAGGGCGTTTTTAACATCATTGTAGCTCGAGATGATGTTAAGCAAGGGAAGCCTAATGCAGATATTTTTTTATTTGCAGCGGAGGCCTTAAAAATAGGCGTTGATAAATGTTTGGTAGTGGAAGATTCTGCAGCAGGTATTCAAGCCGCAGTTAATGCTAAAGCCCCTTCAGTTTTTATTCCTTCCGTTTTGCCTTTTGATAAGGTTGCCGCTAAGCAAGCAGATTGTTTAACAAATGATCTTGGGCAATTAGCACAAATTATCCTCAGTTCCTATCGTCGTCCTGTATAATTTGCCGCAATTTTAGCTTTAATTATATTTTTAACGTGCCAGATAGAAAAATTTCCGTTATCGCCCCTGCGAGATTACATATGGGCTTCATCGATTTAAGTGGCTCGTTAGGGAAAAACTTTGTAGCATCGGTGTTGCGCTTAAAAAAAATCCACGTTCTAAGAACGTGGTTTTGATTCACCCTGGAAGGGTGTAAAAGCTAGCCCTCTTAGAAGGCTAGCTGGTTGCCACCAGAATTTAATTTAGAACTACAGCTTATTTAGGCTCTAACCCTTTTTCTATTTCCTCTTGATACTTTACATACTTTCGTATCATCTCTGAATCCACTCCAACAGTATCAACACAATATCCTTTAGCCCAAAAATGATTGCCCCAATAAGGTTTATTCTTGAGATAAGGAAATTGCTTAAACATTTGAATTGCCGACTTACCTTTGATTGTCCCGACCAGTCTCGATATAGATACTTTTGGTGGAACCATTACCAGTAAATGGACATGATCTTCCTGAACATTCAATTCTACTACTTCAAAACCTACTCGATCTTTCAGAACTCTATAACGATATTTTGGTACCCAAACAATATGATACTGACAGTGCCATACCACATGTAATAATTTACGAAATCTACTCATGTTTTTTCTCCTAGTTTTTGTTGTGGCGACAACAAGACTAGGATGAAGGTTTGGGAAGGTTTGAAGGTTTGGGGTCACAAAGGTTTGGGGTCAGGTCTTTGATTTATGATTACATCTCTGCTAACACAAAGGTTTGGGGTCAGGTCTTTGATTTATGATTACATCTCTGCTAAAATTATTTTTAAACTTTATGATAAAGACTGAAAATGGCAAGACCACTTAGGCTCGAATTTGCGGGTGCACTCTACCATGTAACTTCTCGTGGAAATCGTAGGGAGGCAATATATGAGCAAGATATAGATAGAGAAAGCTTTTTAACTATCTTGTCCGATGTTTGCGAACAATTCCATTGGATATGTTATGCGTATTGTCTAATGGATAATCATTATCATTTATTAGTTGAAACACCAGAGGCAAACCTTTCCAAAGGAATGCGGCAGCTCAACGGGAGGTACACACAAACATTTAACCGCTCGCATCGGCGCGTTGGACATGTTTTTCAGGGGAGATATAAAGCCATCCTAATAGATAAAGAGAGTTATTTATTGGAACTGAGCAGGTACATTGTACTTAATCCAGTGAGAGCAAGGATGGTACATTCTGCAATAGAGTGGGTTTGGAGTAGTTATCGGGAAACGATAGGGCAGCAAGTCAAGCCAGATTGGTTGCATAGCGACTGGTTGTTAGCAGGATTTGGGCGAAAGAAGTCAAAAGCAATTGATGCATATAAGCAGTTTGTCAGTGAAGGAAAAGGACAGCCATCGCCATGGGAACAGTTGAAGAACCAGATATTTTTGGGGGATGAGCAGTTTGTTGAATCAATGCAGAGACAGATAGAAAGTGACAAGGAATTAAGTGAGGTACCTAGTTCACAGCGCCGAGCAGTACCGAAGGAGTTGTCTTATTATGAAAGGGAATATAAAGTACGAAATGAAGCGATTATTTTGGCTTATGCAAGTGGTGGGTATAGCTTAAAGGAAGTGGGGGATTATTTTAAACTTCACTATTCTACAGTCAGTGGTATTGTTAAGAATCATAAATCAAAGACTTGACCCCCTTGATGTGTGTGACCCCCTTGATGTGTGACACCCTTGATGACCCTTGCAATACGGGGCGGACTATATAGGCCCCCCTTGATTGGGAATTATCGACCTTGCTCGGCCGCACACCCCTTGATCCTTTGATGACCCCCTTGATTTGGTCTGAATATTGCACGTTAGCGTTTCAACGCACAAAATAGAGAAATCATTAATCAAAGTAAGTTATTTGACATAGTGATGCGTGAGATAAAGCATTTTTAATAAAAGGTATAGAAATGACGTTAGATAAAGATATCTCGCATTTAGAAAGGAAAGGGCAAAATAATATTTCAAACGAGTCTGACCCCATTGGTTTTCCCCTTGATTTGTAAATCAAAGACTTGACCCCCTTGATTTGACCTCATTGTTTTTGTGGTTTTTAGAAGCGTGGGAGTAAGAATGACAGTTAAAAAAGTCAAAGAGTTTTTTTGTGGTGTCATAAATCAAAGGCCAGCCCCTTTTAGTATTTTTTTATTAGGTTTTATTAGTATTATAGCCTTAACATCTATCTTCAAACTATTTTGGGATAATCCAAGAAAGGACTACCCTCTGTTAACAATTGAAGATCGTAAAACTATGGATATAAAGCTTTTTAATGAGTTATCCGTAGTAAATAGTGCTTGGATTGGTAAAACACGACAGATGCGATATGAGTTGATAAAGGGAATGGGAGATAAAGGTTTTGAAGTTGCAGACCTGGCTATTGATTTGCTTGATGTTAAACCTGGGAGTTGGAATCGATCTTTCAATCAGTCTGCTTATAAACGACTAATAGGTTTAGCTGAAGAAGGGGATTCCTCAGCCCAATGTCTTGTAACTTTTGTATTCAGGAGATGGGGAATTAAGGGGGATGAATATGAAAAAAATATTCTTAGTGCCGCAAGTGCTGATCATGGTGACTGCATGTATGCATTAGGGTTATTGTCAATGCCAGCCTCGCGTAAATATCAAATAATTAAAATGAATGAAGTTAAAGGTCGATCATTAATTTTGAGGGCTGCGAAGAAAGGGGTGCAGTCTGCACAATTATATTTGTTAAATGTATATGCTCGAGGCCGCAATAATTATCCATTAGATATTGGTAAAGCCCACTGTTGGTTTACTTTGGCTCAACGAGCAGATACAGGAAAAACAATTTCTACGAAAGGTTATCTAAATAGGTGGACGCGCATGGCAAAGGAAGAGGGTGTAATTAATGATAACAAATATGATCCTGAGCTGGGGTGTGAAATTTTTGATACAACTGTAACAATAACAATGAAAGGTGTTAAGCATGATGGCTGAGATGGAATGGCGAACAAAATATCAAAAAATAATTAAACAACATGGCATCTTAATTAGTGAAATAGATAAATATAGTAGGGACAACACTAAACCATTTGACTTATTAGATGGTGCCAAACGATTACAGTTCAGGTTGGAAACCCAGATTAACCAGCATATTGATAATGCGCCAACCCCTGAGTTAATACAAACATTTTTATCTGAAAAAATATCATATAATCAAGAGGTCATTGGTGGCATTATTTATGATAATGTGGGAACTTCACTTAAATGGGATGAAAACACAGGGCGCGGGGTTTATAATGAATTGGTCGATGCCGTAAAATGGACTGTTTTTGATGTGGCTGGCTTTACTACAAAAAATAGCGATTGTAGTTGGGGTCATGTAGTTGGGGTCAGGTCTTTGATTTATGATTACATCTCTGCTAAATTTATTTTTAAACTTTATGATAAAGACTGAAATGGCAAGACCACTTAGGCTCGAATTTGCGGGAGCACTCTACCATGTAACTTCTCGTGGAAATCGTAGGGAGGCAATATATGGAACAAATGGGGTTAGTCTCGATTGAAATATTATTTTGCCCTTTCCTTTCTAAATACGAGGCACCTTTATCTAGCGTCAATACTATACCTTTTATTAAAAATGCCTTATCTCACGCATTACTATGTCAAACAACTTACAGATTTCTAACTTGTCTTTTTGCTCCAGATGAAAAAAAATCCTATGTTATGATTTTGGGAAGTTATTCCATACACGTTCCTTAGCTTTTAATATAGCGATATAAAAATTCGGAGTGTATTTTAGGGCACTGCTTTCTCATATTTTTCATAAAACTTATTGATTATCCATCAGTTTCTGCTATCTTGGAGTGTGCTAAAATAACTTATTTATTGATCGGAGCGGGGTTATTTATCTTAGGCTTAAATTTAGGTAAGTTAACAAATTAAAACCTTTATTTGATGCTGAATTCTTAAAAACAGATATTCAAGCTGTAGTTAACGCAAAAAAGCCATGTGTTTTTATCCCTTCAGTTCAGCCTTTCGATAAGGCAGTAGCTAAACAAGCAGACTATTTAATAGAAGATCTTGAGCAATTAGCACAAATTATCCTCAGTTCATATCGTCGTCCTGTATAATTTGCCGCAATTTCAGCTTTAATTATATTTTAACGTGCCAGATAGAAAAATTTCCGTTATCGCCCCTGCAAGATTGCATATGGGCTTCATCGATTTAAGTGGCTCGTTAGGGAGAAACTTTGGTAGCATTGGTGTTGCACTTAATGAAATTAGCACTCGACTTTCTATTACAAAGTCTTCTCAATTACATATCAATGGCCCTTCATCAGAAAGAGCGATTAAATGTACTCAGCAATTATGCAAAATACTTAAAGTTTCAGATAAAGTTCAAATAGATATTGAAGCAGCAATACCCGAACATGTTGGTTTAGGGTCGGGTACTCAGATGTCTCTGGCCATTGGTTCGGTGTTAAATATTTTTTATGATTTAGGCTTAACGGCAAGGGAAATCGCAGAGATAACGGCTCGAGGTAAACGATCTGGTATTGGTATTGGAGTTTTTGAACAAGGTGGTTTAGTCGTTGATGGTGGACGAGGCGAACAAACTAAAACACCGCCTGTTATATCGCATATGGATATACCTGAGCAGTGGCGTTTTATCTTGGTCTTTGACCAAAGAGGGCAAGGCTTGCATGGAGAGCAAGAAATAAATGCCTTTAAAGAACTGCCTGTTTTTCCTCATCAAGAAGCAGCAAGACTCTGTTATTTGTTGTTGATGCAAGGGTTACCCGCAGTGGCAGAACAAAACATTCATTTATTTGGTGATGTGATCACGCAGTTACAAAACTCAGTCGGTGAACATTTTGCTTCAGTTCAAGGCGGTGTTTTTACCAGTCCTGAGGTGGCAGAAGCAATGCATTGGTTGGAACAGCAAGGTGCTGTTGCAATAGGACAAACATCTTGGGGGCCAACAGGATTTTGTGCTGTTGAAAATGCACAAAAGGCTGATGCTTTGGTATTAGAAGTGCAGAAAAAATTTGCACATTTAAGCCGTCTTAGTTTTGTTTCTACTAGTGCTAGAAATAGTGGGGGCGATGTTTTTTATTCCTAAATATTTAAATCTATCTCTATTTTGAATAGAAAAGAAACCATCCTTATTATTGCAACTTCTGGAAGGTTGCTTGCTCAATTAGCTAAGGAGGCAGGTTATATTCCTCTTGTAATCGATTGCTTTGCTGATGTAGATACTCGCTTTAATGCATTGTGTGTTGTTGAAGTGGGATGTTTAGGCTTAGTTGAGGTTAAACAGGCTCTTCGTGTTGTAGAAAAACAATATTATATAGACCATGTTATCTATGGCAGTGGCCTTGAAAATCATTTGAATACTTTGCAGTATTTAGAACAAATGTTCACTGTTTTAGGCAATAGTTTTAATGTTTTTTCCACCATTCAAAATAAAAAATTTTTTTTCTCAATATTAAAACAATATTTAATTCCATATCCAGAGGTGTCGTTTCAAGTACCTACTGATAATTATCAGTGGTTATTGAAGCCACTAGCTGGAGAGGGTGGTGTTGGAATAAGGAAATATACAAAAAAAATTAAAAATACGAGCTCTTGCTATTGGCAGCGCTATATTCAAGGTACGCCTAGATCGGTTTTATTTATCGCAGATTCTGAAGAGCATCAAATCATTGGCTTTCATAAGCAATTTATTGCTCAAATTAATGAGTATGAATTTGTTTTTTCAGGTTTGATTTCTCAGCCGGAAACAAATCAAAAACTGATTTTACAGCTTGAAAAGGCATTGGATGTTGTTGTTAGCTCTTTTAAACTTAAAGGCATTAACTCTCTTGATTATATTGAGAGAGAGGGGGGGTGTTATATTTTGGAAGTCAATGCAAGGCCTTCGGCAAGCCTCAATTTATATGGTTCTGAGTTGTTTAAGCCGCATCTCAAAAATTGTCTAATAAATAAGGATTTAATCAATGTAAATCTGTTAAAGACTTACCAGGCGTATAAAATAATCTTTGCTGAGCAAACTATAAGTATTAAAGAACAACTGAGATGGCCGAAATGGGCTGTAGATATACCCAGAAGTGGTTCAATTATTAACACAGGTGAGCCGATTTGCAGTATCATTGCTGGCGGTAAAAATGAACAGCAAGTAGAAGACT
>ENA-ORXI01000338-ORXI01000338.1-sediment-metagenome-genome-assembly--contig:-NODE-338-length-37928-cov-8.355895_pt1 | contig 37928 bp, 37 predicted proteins | sample MGYA00237861_ERZ511468 | MGnify/ENA primary metagenome ERZ511468 (study PRJEB26299, sample SAMN06266213) | sediment metagenome | isolation source: Hudson Canyon methane seep mesocosm | place: USA:Hudson... | reverse complement strand
AAAATAGAAAATATCAATGAGATTATTAAAAGCGTTGATGCAAATGCAAATGAAAATGTAAAAATAGTAAATGAAACGAATGTTGTTGCAAAACAATCTGAAAAACTAGCATTAAATATTGTTAATGATGCAACTTCAAAAAAGTTCCCAGGTAGTGAAAATATCAAAGTACGAAAACAAATAGAAGATCCTGATTTTGAAGGAAATGAAAGAAGAGAAAAGATAGATTAATTTCTATCTTTTTATATAATTAGCATCCCATCTCCATAAGAGAAAAACCTATAGTTTTCTTTTATAGCCTCATCATATATCTCCATTGTTTCATCAATCCCTATAAAAGCAGCTACAAGCATGATTAAAGTAGATTTTGGAAGATGAAAATTTGTAAGTAAGTAATCAACTCTTTTTGGAATATTCAACGGATTTAAAAATAAGTTTGCTTCACCATTCGTTTTTTTTGTATCGTTATAAAATTCTATTGTTCTTGTTACTGTAGTTCCTACAGCTAATACTTTTTTATGCTCATTTAAAACTGTTTGAGAGTTTTCTGGTATATCATAAAACTCACTATGCATAGGATGATCTAAAATATCATCTGATTCAACAGGTTTAAATGTACCTGCTCCTACATGAAGAGTAAGATAGTTTGTATTGTATTTTTTCTTTAATGCCTCTAAAAGTTCAGGAGTAAAGTGAAGTGAAGCCGTAGGGGCTGCCACTGCTCCATAGTTTTTAGCAAAAAGTGTTTGGTAATCTGCATCATCAGATTTTTCATCTTCCCTTTTAATATAAGGAGGAAGAGGTAAATGTCCTATGTCATTAAGTATCTCTACTAATGATAAAAAATCAAGTTCTTTAGAATTTTTAAAAAACTTTACTATTCTTGTACCATCTTCTTGTAGTTGTAATACTTCAATTGATAGACCTTCATCAAAAGTAATTATATTTCCTACTAATACTTTACCTCTCATATATACTAAATATTCATTTTGAGGTAGGGGTTTATTAAATAAGAGCTCTATTTTACCACCTGTTTCTTTTTTCCCAAATATTCTTGCTTTAATAACTTTGGTATCATTAAAAAATATTTCTGTTTTATCTGGTATAAAGTCTAAAAGGTCATGAAATGTTGTGTGAGTGATTTTTTTTGATTTTCTATCATAAACTAATAGTTTAGCGCTATCAGCTGGATTTGCAGGATATGTTGCTATTTGTTCGTTAGGTAAGTTATAATCATAACTTACCGTTTTTAATGGATCTAATTGACTACTTTTTTTCATCAATAAGTTCTTCTAGTTCCTCTTCCTCTTCTTCAGGAATCTCAGGGTTAAATACTTTAGCAATATAAATTGATACACCATATAGTATTATTAGTGGTCCAGCCATTAAGAACTGTGTTAATATATCTGGAGGTGTTAATAATGCAGATGCTACGAATATTAGAACAACAGCATATTTAAAAAAGTCCTTTAATGTTCTATCTGTAACAACACCGATAATAGCTAAGAAAAATGTAAATACAGGTAATTCAAAAGCTATCCCAAATCCAAATAAAAGTTTTGTAAAAAAACTTACATATTTCCCAATACTTGGCATAACAGATACTACAGAATTACCAAAATTTACTAGAAATTCAAAACCAAATGGGACAACAACATAGTATGCGAATGAAGCACCAACTAAAAACATAATTGTTGCACCCAGAACAAAAGGAAGAACTAGTTTCTTTTCATTATCATAAAGACCTGGAGCTAAAAATAGCCACATTTGCCAAAATATAATAGGAAGAGTAATCAAGAATGCACTAAAAAATGCTACTTTTAAAGCTGTAAAAAAAGTTTCTTGTACTTCAATAGCAACCATTTGAGAACCAGGTGCTAAAACTTTTTCGATTGGAAACATCATCCATTCTAAAATTGGTTCATAGACTGCAAAACATGCAAAAAATGCGATGAATAATGCAGCACTTGAGATTACTAGTCTTTTACGTAGATCTGCAATATGTGGTTTTAAATCAGCTAACATTAAACTTCCTCATCTTTTTTAAAAGAAATATTTTCTTTTTTTACTTTAAATTCATCAAAATCACTGATATCAACTTTTGATTTAGGTTTAGGTTTCTCTTCTACCTCTTTTTTCTCTTTCTTTGGAGGTTCTATATCATCTTCAATACTAGTTAAATTATCTAATTCTAATGTAGTAATATTTTTCATATTACTTACACTTGATTTGAACTCTTCAGCTTCTTTTTTCATTTCTGATATATTTAATTCATTATCAAGAGTAGTTTTAGCATCATCTATACCACTTTTGAACTTTTTAAAAAACTTAACAATATCTACTGCTGCTCCAGGAAGTTTTTCTGGGCCTAATGCAATAACTGCAACTATTAAAACCAGAAAAATTTCCATAAATCCCATACCAAACATATGCATACCTTAATTTAATTATTAGAGGAGATTTTACCTAATTTTTGATAAAATTCTACATAAAAAGATTAAGGGTTATTAAATGACAGAGTTATTGATATTAGTTATTGTTGGTATAGTTTTTTATATGTTAAATAGAGGATATAAAAGTAGTGACTATCAAAACATTAAAGTTGATGGTAAACAAGCTTTTAAAGGCGATTTAAATGACCACGAAGCAGGTCTTTTAGTTGCAATGTTAGCTAAAGTTGCCAAAGCTGATGGAAATGTTAGTGAATTAGAAGCAGAAATATTAAGTCATACATTTAATGATATTTCAAATCATTTTGAAAATAGTGATGAAATTAGAAATGATTTAAAGAATATTTACAAAAAAGAGATGAATAGTTTTGACAATACCGTTGCAGTTGCTACTAAATATTATAATCTTACTAAAAGTGAATATCAAAAAAGATTAAAAGTTATGGAATATCTTTTAAATCTTGCATTTATAGATAGTGATTTTTCAAAAGCTGAATTTATGATTACAGAAGATATTGCAAATGCTTTACAAATCAAAAGATCTGATTTTGAAAATATGATTGCAAGATTTGAACAGTTTTATGCCCAAAAACAAAATTCTAAAGAATTGTCTTTAGAAAATGCTTGTGATGTTTTAGGTGTAAATGTTACTGATGATATGAAAATAGTTAAGAAAAAATATAGAGAATTAGTAAAAAAGAATCACCCTGATATTATTACAGGACAGGGTGCAAGTCAATCAATAATTGACGAAGCAACGGAAAAGTTACAAGAAATAAATGCAGCTTATGAGATTATCAAAAAGGAAAAAAGTTAATGGCAGATTTTAAATATTCGCATATTGTATGTAACTGTAAACATGTAACATTGGGTGAAATAGTTTGTGCTATAAAAGATAACAATGCAAAAACAGTAGAAGAGATTGGGGAAATGACAGATGCAGGTACTGCTTGTGGTTGTTGTAAAAGAAAAGATGATGATTTTGGTGATCCAAAGATGGAGTTATATATAGAACAGATAGTAAGTAAGTTTGCATAAAAATGGAAGAGTTAACAAAAACAGAATTAATAGAAGAAATCAAACATCTTATCTCAGTTGATGGTACGGAAACAGAAATAAACCCTAATTATTTAGAGTATTTTGAGCAAGAAGAATTATTAGAAATGAGAGAAGATTTGATTTTAAAAAAAGTAAATGTAGTTGAAACTACAAAAGAATATGTAAATGAACTTTACGAAAAGTTAGCTATTTAAATTATTTATTAGAATAGAGGATTAAAAATCCTCTAAAGAGATTTTGCTTTCCTCTTTTGTTTCTAAATTTTTAACCCAAATAGTTCCATTTTCCATCTCATCTTCACCTATTAAAGCAACAATAGTTGCTCCTCGTTTTTGAGCATTGTTAAGATGTTTAGAAAATCCTCTTACTTTATAGTCTGTTATAACTTTAGTAGTCTTTCTTTTGTTATTTACCATACAAAAAGTAGTATCTACAGCATTTTCACTCATAGAGCCGATATATAAAACTTCTTCTTTTATTTCATTTTTAACAATCAATTCAAGAAGTCTTTCAATTCCAATAGCAAAACCAACACCTGGAGTTGGTTTACCACCTAAAAACTCTACAAGTCTATCATATCTTCCACCACCTGCAATTGCACTTTGAGCTCCGATATTGTCACTTACAAATTCAAATGCTGTTTTAGTATAGTAGTCTAATCCTCTAACAAGATTTGAGTCTACTTCATATTCTACACCATTTGAATCTAAAATACTTTTTAATTTAGAAAAATCAGTATCACAAGATTCACAAAGGCTATCTGTGATTTTAGGTGCATTTATAAGTTCATTTTGACAAGATTCATTTTTACAATCTAAAACTCGAATAGGGTTAGTTGTAATTCTTCTATTGCAATCTTCACATAATGTTAAAGTATTTAGATGTTCTACTAAATTTTCTTTGTATTGAGGCATACAGTTTTCATCACCTAGTGAGTTTAATTGTAATTTATATCCTATTTTAAAGAAGTTTAACATCTCAGATATCATTAAAATAATACTAGCATCTTCATATACACTAGGTTCACCAAAAGATTCGCATCCAAATTGATGAAATTCTCTCAATCGTCCTTTTTGAGGTCTTTCATATCTGAACATTGGTCCATGATAATATACTCTGTGTTGTCCACCAGCTTTGTCTTTTTTATTTTGAACAAACCATCTAACTACACCTGCAGTTCCTTCTGGTCTAAGACATACTTCATGATTCCCTTTATCTGTAAAGTTATACATCTCTTTACTTACGATATCACTACTTTCACCAACACTTCTTTTAAAAAGTGCAGTTTCTTCTAATATAGGTGTTTCTATATAATTGAATCCATATTTACTTGCTATTTTTGAGCAATTGTCTACAAAATATGTGAATAATTCACTGTCGTTATCTATTATATCTTTCATACCTCTAAGGCTTTGAATATTTGCCATTGACTTTAATCCTAAATATGTTTTATTAAATCGTAGGATACCAAATATATACTTTTAAAGTAATTTGATATTAGCTTTTAGAGAACTGTATCTTTTGTTCTTAGTTCTTTAGTATATATTTTAGATAAATTTGATATAATCGTATCTATAAATATAGCCATTATTTTCGTTATAAGTGTTAGCTGAAGAGTTATAACATATTACAAAAAATGGAGTATACCTCTAAAATAAAGACTGCAAATGGGATACATTAATCTAAATAAGAAATCATTTTTTCATAATGCTGATTATTATACAAAACTTTTAGGATCTAAAGAGAAAATTTGTATTGCATTAAAAGATAATGCTTATGGCCATGGTATTGAACAAATGGCTGAATTATCGCAAGAGTATGGAATAAAACATACAATGGTTCGAAATATAAATGAAGCGAATAGAACTGCAAAGTATAGTTTCGAAACGATTTTAATTCTATATGAAATCCCAAAAGAAAAATATCCAGAAAATTACATATTTAGTATCAATAGTTTAGATGATTTAAAAGAATGTATCGAGGGTTGTAGTATTGAATTGAAAATTGACACTGGTATGGGAAGAAATGGTATCTTATCAACTGAAATTATAAATGCTTTATCGATAATACAAAAGAGAAATTTAAAATTAAACGGTGTATTTACACATTTTTCTAGTGCAGACGAAAATGATGATATTACATATGCTCAAGAAAAACTTTTTTTAGATTCATTATCAATTATTAAATCTAAAGTAGACGTAGCTTTTAGGATTCACTGTGCAAATAGTGCAGGGGCTCACAAAGTTAATAATGACTTATATGATATGGCAAGAGTAGGGATAGGCTTATATGGTTATTTGGATATTCCAGAGGTTAAAGATTTAGTAGAACCAGTTTTAAGTTTACATGCTAAAAAGATTTCGACAAGAATTTTAAATATAGGCGATAGTATAAATTACGGTGCAACATATATTGTTCCCTATGATAATTTTATAGTTTCAAATTATGATGTTGGTTATAGTGATGGTTTTTTTAGATTAAATGAGCGTAAAAAAGCATCTACAGTAAAAAATAAAGAGATATTAGGTAGGGTTTCGATGGATAGTTTAAGTGTTGAAGGTGATGACAAGGAAATTTGTATTTTTAATAATGCAAGAGAGTTAGCAAAAGTTCATGATACAATTCATTATGAAATTTTAACAAATTTACATGCTAGTGTTGCAAAGTTTATAATCAAATGAAAAAAATAGGAATTTTATCTTCTCATAATGGAAGTGGTTATGTAACTATTGATAAAGCTTGTAAAAGTGGTGAATTAGATGCCCAAGTTGTAGTGGTAATATCAAATAATAGTAAAGCCAATGTTATAACAACAGCGATTAGTAGAGAAACACCTACCCATATTATAAATAATAATTTATTTCCAGATGAAGATTTAGATGAAAAAATTACAAAACTTTTAGTTGAGTATAAGTGTGATTATATTTTTCTTTCAGGTTATATGAAAAAACTAGAAATAAAGTTAATTACAGCTTTTGAAAATAGAATTATTAATTCACATCCTGCGTTATTACCAAAGTTTGGTGGTAAAGGTATGTATGGTAGATTTGTTCATGAAGCAGTAATCCAAGCAAAAGAAAAAGAATCGGGAGTAACAATTCATTTTGTAAATGAAGAGTATGATAAGGGTGAATTTATTTTACAAAATTCTTTAAATATAGATGAAAATTGCACTGTAGAAATACTTGAAGATGATATCAAAAAGTTAGAGTCTATTTCAATCGTAGAGGCTTTACAAAAGCTTATTTAATTTAATAAAAAAGAAGAAAAAAGATTAATAATCTCTTTTCTTTCTCATTCTTGCTAACTCTTTTTGTACTGAAATATTAATGTTTTCAGCAGGTTCAAAATTTAGAGAATAGTTTCTTTCATCGTAATCTACACTATTTAAAATAATTTTAATAGCTTCCATTCTTGCTTTATGTTTATCATCACTTCTAACGATATTCCAAGGAGCACTTCTTGAATGTGTTCTTTTTAACATTTCGTATTTTTTTTCACTAAACTCATCCCATAAATCTTGAGCTTGAAGGTCTACTTCACTTAGCTTCCATTGTTTTAATGGGTTTGTTCTTCTACTTTCAAATCTTTTTAATTGTTCCTCTTTTGAAACAGAAAAGTAAAGTTTTACAAGTATGATATCTTGACGTACTAAGTCATGCTCAAAGTTAACAACATCTTCCATAAATATTTCATATTGATGTTCTGTACAAAAACCAAATACTGGTTCGACCATGGCTCTATTGTACCAAGATCTATCAAATAATACAGTCTCTCCTCCTGTTGGGAAGTGTTCTATGTATTTTTGGAAAAACCATTGACCTTTTTGTGTTTCAGTAGGTTTACCAAGAGCAACTACCTTATAATGCCTAGCATTCATATATCTAGTCATACGTCTAATTGCTCCACCTTTTCCACTAGCATCACGACCTTCAAAAAGAATAATCATTTTTTTACCAGATTTTTCTAAATGATCTTGCATTTTAATAAGTTCAATTTGATACTCTTGCATTTGTGCGTTATCATATACTTTTTGGATACCTTCTTGAAGTGTTAATAAATCAACTTTTTTATAATCTCCAAGAATAGATTTTAAAAATTTATTTTCTTCTTTTAATCTTTCATTATCTTTATATTGTTCTGTTTTTACTGGTTCATTTACTTTGATGTTTTTAGTTGTAGTTTTAGCTTGTTTAGTATCTTTAGCTAAGCTGTTTTTGTAGTTTTCTAATAAAGAATAAGCTTTTATATCTGTTAAGTTATCTACTTTATCATATCCTAAAACTTTCATATATCTTTTTTTTGCTAATTGAAATCTAGCAATATATTTTTTACCAAATGTTGGATGGCCTATTTTGGATTTATATAATCCTATAAAATTTGTTTTTTCAAAATCGTTTAAATTCATTGTTTATAGTACTTTCGCAAATGTATTTTGTTCTTCCATAAGTTCAATCTCTTTTGAACCTGAAATAATAACTTCTAAGTCTTCTACTAGTTTTTTATTAGATATTTTATTTGGGTAATCTACTTGGTTTAAAATATGTCTAATACAGTTAATTCTCGCTGCTTTTTTATTGTCACTTCTTACTATTGTCCATGGGCCAGTATCTGAGTTTGATGCCATTAACATAGAGAATTTTGCAATAGTATATTTATCCCATAACATTTGAGATTCTTTATCTACTGGACTTAGTTTATATTGCTTTAAAGGATCTGTTTCTCTTTTTTTGAATCTATCACCTTGCTCTTTTTTAGATACTGAAAAATAAAATTTTAATAAAATTATTCCTGATTTTACAAGCATATTCTCAAATTGAGGAACTTCTCTTAAAAACTCATGATGTTCTTCTGGTGTACAAAATCCCATTACAGGTTCTACTCCACCTCTGTTATACCAAGATCTGTCAAATAATACAATTTCACCTGCACTAGGAAGATGTTGTGAGTATCTTTGAAAGTACCATTGTGTTTTTTCTGTGTCACTTGGTTTCTCCAGTGCTACAACTCTTGCACCTCTTGGATTAAGATGCTCAGTGATTCTTTTAATAGTCCCACCTTTTCCTGCTGCATCACGTCCTTCAAAAATCATAAGAACTTTAAGCCCTTTATCCTTCACATGATTTTGAAATTTTAATAACTCTATTTGTAATCTTGTAAGTTCTTTCTCGTAAGCCAAAGTTTCTTTTTTTACCCAAATTTGAACTTTGTTACCTTCTTCTTCCATTTTATTTCTTTTACGATTAAAATTATTTGATTTATGTTTTGAATTTTCGGAAGTGTCAATTTCTTCATCATCCTTAAACTCTTCATTTATAATTTGTCTACCCTTGCCCATTTAAAACCTTTTGTAAATTGTTAAATATAGTGTAGCTAAAAGAGGTTTACAAATTGGTTACACAGGCTAATTAAGCTTCCTTTCGATAGAATGAATACATGAACAAAATAGATTTTTTAAAACTACCTAAAAATATAAAAGAGTTAGATTTATCTGAGATAATGGATAATTTGTACTTTTATTCCTACCATTGCAAATATTTAAAGAAAATACAAACTAATAATATGGATAAAGAAGACCCACACTATATTAGTACATACAGTAGTTTTATTGGAGAAGTTTATGAAAATATTATTTATGAACTTCTTATAAGATATGCTATTGAAACAAAAGAGATAACAAGTTTTATTTTAAAAGGTCCTCATCAAGATAATTATGAAAATTTAAAAAATGGTCTAATGATTGATAGAAACTCCCAAATAGTATACAAAGCTGGATACAAAGATGTTACAGAATTTGATGCTTTATTTTTTACTAAAGATAGTGTATGTTTTGTTGAGAGTACTATTGTAAAAACAACTACAAGTTTACGAAAAAGATTAAAAAAGAAAAAAGCGTTACTCGAAGTACTATTTCCAAAGTTACATATTACTGCACTTATTATCTTAAGTGAAGGTGCTATGGGTGTAAATGTATTTCCAAAATACTGTAAAGTATGGGTGACTAATTCTTTAATAAATGAAACCTTAATCCATGATTTAATTTATAATAATAATAAACAAGGTAGAAAATTTATAACATATGAGGATAAAAAACTAAATCATTCTAGTAATGTACATTTAGTTACTTTTAAATATTTTGATACTATATCATGGATATTAAGAAATACACGTAAAGATGTAAAAAATGTAATTGATTTTAACTTTTTAAAAACAGAAAAAATCGAGCGTTATTTTGAAATATTTAGTAAGTTTTATATTGGGCATGTTGATGCAAATACTTTTGTACAATTACTTCAATTTATGAGTATAGAAAACATTTCTGAAGATATTCCTCTTAACAATATTCAAGATGATCAAATTGTAGTTACAATAGAAAAAACAAAAGAAAGTTATGCCCTTATCTATTATATTAAAATCATAGGTGATAAGTTAAAAAAACTAGAAGTAAACGGAACAACACTTACAGTTTCTAACAAGGACCCAAAAGGTTTTACTGCTGCAGAAACAAAATATATTCGATACATATTCAAAAAATCTTATAAATTCACATTTGATGACATAAAATCTATAAAAAATGTTATAGACGTACCTATTACTAATTAAAAATTTGATATAATACTTATATTCTAGATGGTTCGGGATTTTCCTATTTTTTTGGGTCCGATACTGTTTTTATACGGTTGATTGTAAGAACAATAGTGTGTAGTACTTCTCTTCTTTGCTTGCAAAGAAGAGATTGTCAACTCCTAACATTGTATTCTCAACTGTAGCACTTTGGCTTTTAGGGCCGCCTTTGGGTTAACGGCTATTTGGAATAATGAAATACTAACAAATTTTAAGGACGATTTTAAATGAATATATTAATACTTGGAAGCGGTGGTAGAGAATACTCTATCGGACTTGCTATCTCAAAAGAAGAAACTAAACACAATTTATATTTTATGCCAGGTAATGGGGCAACAACTCAATTGGGTACAAATATTAATATTAACGATTATAAAGAATTAAGCCAATGGGCAAAAGATAATACTATAGAATTAACAATTGTAGGTCCAGAACAACCTTTAGTTGATGGTGTTGTGGATATATTTAAAGAAAATGGATTAACTATTTTTGGTCCATCAGCTGCTGCTGCTCAATTAGAGGGTAGTAAAGTATATATGAAAAATATTCTAAAAAAATACAATATTCCTACTGCTGCTTTTATTGAAACAGAAAATAAAGATGAAGCATTTAATTTTATTGATAGCATGACAAAAACACCAATAGTTGTAAAAGCAGATGGTCTTTGTGCTGGTAAAGGTGTAATTATTGCTATGAGTAAAGATGAAGCAAAAGAAGCTGTTTCTGGTATGTTAAGTGGAGAAAGTTTTGGTGACGCTGGTAATGCAGTAATTGTTGAAGAATACCTTGATGGTTACGAATTATCAATTTTTGCTATTTGTGATGGTGAAAACTATGTTGTTCTACCTGCTGCTCAAGATCACAAAAGAATAGGTGATGGGGACACAGGACCTAATACAGGTGGTATGGGTGCATATGCTCCAACACCATTAGTAAATGATGAAATTTATTCAAAAGTTGAAGAAACTGTTATTAAACCAACACTAGCTGGTATGAAAAATGAAGGTGCTCCTTTTGAAGGTGTTCTTTTCATTGGTGTTATGGTAGTTGATGGTGAACCAATTATATTAGAATATAATGTACGATTTGGTGATCCTGAATGTGAAATTTTAATGCCATTGCTTGAAAATCCGGTAAGTGAACTTTTCTATAAAGGTGCTACAAAACAATTAGATACTTTTGATTTAAAAATGAAAAATGAATATGGTGTTGCTGTAGTAATGGCAAGCGCTAATTATCCATATAGTAGTAGTGAACCAGCTGAAATAATAGTAGATGAGATTCATGATGAAGAATTAAAAGCTAATTCACATATATCATATGCTGGAGTTACTTTCGAAGATGATAAATTATTAGCAACAGGAGGAAGAGTATTACTCTGTGTTGGTTTTGGAGAAAGTATAGAATTAGCAAGAAATAGAGCGTATGCTTTATGTGGACAAGTACATTTTGCTGGTAAAAAAATTAGAACAGATATTGCATACCAAGCATTAAAATAACATGAATAATAAGTTTGATCAAATTGATACAGAAGATTTGCAATTAGCACCGATGAGGGCAAGAATAAAAGCATTTGTTATCGATGATTTATCAATAACACTTTTGGTTATGGTTATTTTATGGGATAAAATATCATCAACAAATGGAGACTTAATGTCTACTATGATGATTATGAATGAAGCATTCGTTCAAATTATAGTATTAAAATTTATATATCAGTCTTTTTTTATATGGTACTATGGTGCTACAATTGGAAAACTTATTGCTAAAATACGAGTAATAGATTTTGAAAGTTATGGAAGAATTTCTTTTACAAATTCTTGCATAAGATCAGCAGGACGAGTAATTAGTGAAGCTGTATTTTATTTAGGGTTCATGTTAGCATACTATGGTGAATCAAGACAAACATTTCATGATAAGTTTGGGAAAACTTTAGTTGTTAATGCATAGATTACTTTTAATAATTACATTTCTTACTGTAACTCTTTTTGCTAAAGATAGTCTAAAAGACGAAAATATCCAGATACTGGCTGAAAAGCTTGATATTAAAGATGATATTGTAAATGCAGTAGGCGAAGTTGTTGTTTATTCACCAAATTACTATATTACTGCTAATAGACTAATTTATGATAAAATTAATGGGAAACTTGAACTATTTGATGATGTAAATATTATTAAAAATAATGAAGTTGTAAGTTATTCTCAATACATATTTATAGATATTAAAAAAGATATAAATAGTTTTAAACCAATGCTTATGTTGGATAACACAAACAAATTATGGTTTAACGCAAAAAATGGATTAAAAGATAATGATAATTTTGATCTAAGAAGTTCTACGTTATCTAGTTGTGATTGTAAAGATCCTGCTTGGAGTATAAGTTTTACAAGTGGAGATCTTAATACTACAAAACAATGGATGAATACATATAATACTACTTTATATATAAAAGATGTACCTGTATTCTATACTCCTTATTTTGGATTTCCTACAGATGACACTCGAAGAACAGGTCTTTTACCTCCTACTATTGGGTACTCTTCATCTGAAGGATTTATATATGCTCAGCCTATCTATTTTGCACCGAAGCTAAATTATGATTTTGAATATATTCCTCAAATTAGAACCAGTAGAGGTAGTGGACATACTCTAAAATATCGATATGCAGATTCATTATATTCAAAACTAAATTTTGAAATAGGACGTTTTGATGAAAAGAAAAGTTACCAAGACAGTGCAAAGTTAACAAATGATAAACATTATGGTTGGGACTTGGAATATAAACGTACTAAATTACTTTCTACTAATAATGACACAGACGGTCTAGTTCTTAATGCACTTGATATGAATGATGTTGATTATATTAATACACAACATGATTCAAGTATAACAGATAATACAGATGATTATTTAAAATCTAATATAAAGTATTTTTATAATACAAATAATTATTATGGAGATGTAGAGATAAATATGTATAATGATCTTTCTGAAGATAATAATGATGCTATTCTACAAGAGATACCTGCTATTAATTTACATAAGTATTCAGGTACTTTATTAAATAATTATTTGACTACTTCTATTGATTTTAATACAAATAGAAAAACTAGAAAAAATGGTGTAAGTGGAACAACAACTGAATTATATGTACCAATAAATTATCACACTTACTTATTCGATGAATTTTTAAATTTTTCTTTTAGTGAGCAAATTAACTATACAAATATACAATATACAAATTCTAATTATGAGGATGCTAATTACGGGGAAAATAATCATGTAATATCTTTATATACAGATTTAATTAAACCATATTCTAATGTTATACATAGTATACGTTTGAATACAACATATACAGATTCTAATAAATTTAAGGAGTCTGGTAATATATATAGTTCAGAAGATACAACGTCTAGTGATTTATCTCCTTTTGCTATTAGTGAAACAATAAAAAATATTTCATTTGGATTAAATCAATCAATTTATAATAAGATGACTTTAACGGAAATTGTAAATCATAAAATCAATTTAAGTTTTGTTTATGATAGTACTCTTAATAGTTATGAAAAAGATACATTAGAAAATAATATACGGTTTAATTATGAATTTGGTTATTTATCTAATAGATTAATTTATACTTATTCAATCAAAGACTTAACTTCATCTTCTACAATAGCTACATTTAAAAAGAATAATTATTTTACTAATTTGTATTACACATATTTAAAAGATAAAGATACTTTAGAAGAAGAAAAAACTTTTAGTTATGATCTAGGATTTGGATTTTCTAAGTATTATAAACTTTCATTTAAAGAAAAATATGATTTAGTAAATCATAACATTGATGAAAGAGAATTAGCTTTTAACATAGATGAAAAATGTTGGGCTATAGATTTTAAAATTATTGATTCTTTAGTAGCTTCTAATAAAACAAATAATGTTGATTCGTATCGACAAAAGATATTTTATGTTGAGTTTAATTTAAAAGAGTTATTTCAATTTGATCAAAATTATAAACTTTCAGAAAGTGAATAATATATCAATGAATAATACAATTTTTAAAAATAGAAAAGATGCATTTCACCAACTTTGCGATGTTTTACCTCTAAAAGATATGGAAAATGAAAAATGGATTGTTTTGGCAATTTCATGTGGAGCTGTTCCTATTGCAATTGACTTATCTGAAAAAATTAAAGCAGATTTTGATTACTTGTTCACGCAAAAAATTTTTACATCTAAAAATAAAGAGTGTGAAATTGCAATAATTACGGAAACAGAAGAGATTGTGATACATGAGGAGCTAATGAAATCTTTTGATTTGAAGCTTGAAGATATTTATGAAGAGTCTAAAATGCATTATACTTCGGATATAACAAAGTATAAAACAAAATATCGTAATAACTTTGATATAATGGATTTAGAAAATAGAAATGTTTTATTAGTTGATGAAGGTTTAAATACTGGTCTTACAATGATGGCTTGTATCAAATCCGTTATAAATAAAAATGCTAAATCTGTTTTTGTAGCAGTTCCTGTATTACCTGAAGTTGTAATACATGATATAGAAACAATAGCTGATGATTTATATTACGTAGAGGCCCCTTCACATTTTGTTTCAATAGATTTTTATTATGAAAATTTGGAAGAGATAGAAATAGAAGATATAGAAAAATTAAAATATAATTATAAAAAGGAAAATAATGTCAACAACATGTGAATTAGAATTAAATAATGCAAAAGAGGTTTTCGAATTTGATAAAGTGGCTAAACAAAGTAATGGGTCAGTTTTATTAACAGTAGGAAATACTGTATTGATGGCAACAGTAGTGTCAGAATTTGATAATCCTGTTAGTGAAGATTTTACTCCTCTTACTGTTCAATATATTGAAAAAACATATGCAGCTGCTAAATTTGCTGGTGGATTTATTAAAAGAGAAGGTAAACCAAGCGATTTTGAAACACTTACATCAAGAGTAATTGATAGAAGTTTAAGACCATTATTTCCTAAAGGTTATGTTTACCCTACAACAATTACAGTTATGGTGTTAAGTGTTGATTTAAATGCCGATTTACAAGTTTTAGCATTAAATGCAGCAAGTGCTGCTTTATTTACTTCAAATATACCAGTAAATAAATCGGTATGTGCAACTAGAATTGGTAAAATTGATGGAGAACTCGTTATTAATCCATCTTTAGAAAATATGTCTAATTCTACATTAGATTTATTTATTGCTGGTACTTCAAGTGAACTTTTAATGATTGAAATGAAAGCTGTATCAACTTCTGAAATGGTTGAAGTAGATATCGAAAGTTTTACAAAAGTTCATAATATCAATGATATTAGTGAATCTGATTTAGTTGATGCTATTGCTCTTGCTTCAGATAATATTACTAATACAAATACTACTTATGAGAAAAGTTTTGAATTTGCTAAACAAGAAGTAGAAATTATTGATTTAATGGATTCTAAAGTTGAATCATCTTTAATCGAGTACGTACAAAATAATTATTCGTTAAATATCAAAGATGCTATTAAAGTTATGGCTAAAAAAGAAAGATTCAGTGGATTAAAAGATATTTCAAAATTGATTTTTGAAGATGATTACATAAATGAAAATGAAATAGAATTAAAAGATATTAGAGAAGCTGTAGAGATTGTTAAAAAAACTATAGTTAGAAGTATGATTATTGATGAAAAGTTACGAGCTGATGGTAGAGGACCTAGAGATGTAAGACCAATTACTATTGAAACTAATATCTTACCTTCTGCCCATAGTAGTTGTTTATTTACTAGAGGAGAAACTCAAGCGTTAGTAGTAGCAACATTAGGAAATAATAAAGATGCACAGATGTTTGAAAGACTTACATCAAAAGGGAATGATAATGAAACATTTATGGTTCACTACAACTTTCCTGGGTTTAGTGTTGGTGAAGCAAAACCAATTTTTGGAGTAAGTAGAAGAGAACTTGGACATGGTAATCTTGCTAAAAGAGCGTTAGAATCTTCTATAGATAAAGATTATTCGGATACAGTTAGATTAGTATCTGAAATTTTCGAATCAAATGGTAGTTCTTCAATGGCAACTGTATGTGGTGGTTCAATGGCTTTAAAAGCAGCAGGTGTACCTACAACATCTTTAGTTGCAGGTGTAGCAATGGGTGGTGTTTTTCAAGATGATAAGTACGTAGTTTTAACTGATATTATGGGATTAGAAGATCATGATGGAGATATGGACTTTAAAGTTACAGGAACATTAGATGGTATTACTGCATTACAAATGGATATTAAATTAGGTGGAATTGCACTAGATGTATTAAAAGAAGCATTAGATCAAGCAAAAGAAGGTCGAGTTCATATCTTAAAATTAATGGAAGAAGCTGCTACTGAAATTGTACCAAGTAACGCATTACCTTTAATCGAACAGTTTAGTATTGATCCAAGTAAAGTACTTGCTGTTATTGGTAAAGCAGGATCAGTTATTAGAGAAATAATTGAGAAATGGGAAGTTTCAATTGATCTTGATAAATCAAGTGGAAATGTAAAAATTACTGGAAGTGATAAAGATAAAATTCTAGGTGCAGCAGAACAAGTAAAAAATATATCATCAAATGCAAAATCATTTCAAAAAAAAGAAGTAATTAACTTTGAAAATTTATACAAAGTTGATGATGTTTTAGATGGAAAAGTGGTTAGAATTGCTGATTTTGGTGCATTTATAGAATTACCAAAAGGTGGAGAAGGTTTACTTCATATTTCTAAAATTTCTAAAAAAAGAATATCAAATGTAAAAGATGTTTTATCAGAAAATGATGTAGTAAGTGTACGTGTTTTAAAAATAAGTAAAGATAGAATAGAGCTGATATCATCGGAGATATAGAGATTTTTTTTAGATTACTTTAAACTAAGTTTAGTTATAGTTACTAATAGAAATTTTCATAAGTTTCATTCGAAGGGAATATAAATGAAGTTATTAATTGTAGATGATTCTACTATGTTACGGGATATGCTCTCATATGCATTAAATGAGGGTGGCTATAATGATGTTATAGAGGCTGTTGATGGTGTTGATGGTTTGGAAAAGGCTAAAAAAACAGTATTTGACCTAATTATAACAGATGTAAATATGCCTAATATGGATGGTATCACATTAGTTAGTGAGTTAAGAAAATTACCTGAATATGTTAAAGCACCAATTTTAGTTTTAACAACCGAGAGAGGTGATGAGATGAAAGCTAAGGGAAAAGCTTCCGGAGCTACTGGTTGGATTGTAAAGCCATTTGTACCTGACCAATTGTTAAAAGCGGTTAATATCGTACTTAGTAAAAATAAATAAAGATAAAGGTGTAAAAGATGTCTGGATTTGATATAACAATGTATAGAGATATGTTTGTAGAAGAAGCTGAAGAGCTTTTTGAATCTGCGGATAATGTTTTATTAGAAGCTGAGAATAATGGAAGCCTAACAGACGATGAAATGGGACAACTATTTAGAGATGTTCATACATTAAAAGGAAGTGGTGCTTCAGTTGAATTAGCATATTTTGCAGAATTTACGCATGATGTTGAGAATATGATGGATAAATTAAGAAACCATGCAATTGAGTATATTCCAGAAATGGCTAGTACATTAATTGATGGTCTTGATGTAATGAAAGAAATATTACAGATGGAATGTGATGGTAGTATAGATAGAGATATTTTTACAGAAAAAACTGCTGATTTACTTGTAGTTATTAGATCATATATAAATGGTGATGGTTCTTCAGATGAAGTAAGTTCATCAGAGACATCAGCTGTTTCAGAGGAAACAATAGCTGTTGTTTCAGAATCTGAAAATAGTAACGTAAATAATTCATCAAGTCAATCATGGGGATTTTTTGGTGAAGAAAATGCAGTATCGATAGAAGAAGATAATGAAATGGATTCTAATTTTGGATTTTTTGATGATACTGCTGAGATTACACCTGCATCAGAGATTAAAGTAGATAAAGTTGAAGAAATAGCGGTAGTAAAAGAAACACCTTCTTCTAAACCAGCATCTGCAACTCCAAAAAAAGACAAACCTGTAAAAGAAGCGGCTACATCAAAAAAAGCAGCAGCAAGTACAATTAGAGTAAATCTTGATAAAATTGATTTATTAATGAACAATGTTGGGGACTTAGTTATTACTAATGCTATGCTTACTCAATATAGTACAACTATTCAAGAACATAAGGTTCGAACATCAGTACTTGAAAGACTTGAATTACTTGAGCGACATATTAGAGAGATGCAAGATTCTATTATGAGTATCAGAATGGTACCAATGGAATCTATTTATTCAAAGTTTCCAAAAGTTGTAAGAGATATTTCTAAAAAACTTAATAAAAAAATCGCTTTTGAACATGAAGGTGATACTGTTGAGATTGATAAGGCTATGATTGAAGGATTAACTGATCCTTTAATGCATATTATTAGAAATTCACTTGATCATGGTATTGAAATGCCAGATGAACGAATTGCTTCAAATAAATCTGAAACTGGTACTATTACAATTGCCGCAGAACAAGCAAATGGGCAAATGATTATTACTATTAAAGATGATGGTAAAGGAATACCAGCTGATAAAGTTGCTTTAAAATCATTAGAAAATGGATTAATTGATCAAAATCAATATGATTCTATGACTGATAATGAGAAAGCAATGTTGATTTTTGGTGCTGGTGTTAGTACAGCAGATTCTATTACTGATATTTCAGGTCGTGGTGTTGGAATGGATGTTGTGAAGACAAATATCACTAAATTAGGTGGTATTATTAAACTTGATACTGCTATAGGTGTTGGTACAACTATTACTATTATGTTACCATTAACACTTGCAATTCTTGATGGATTAGATATTGCTGTTGGAGATACAAAATATATTTTACCATTAAGTTCAATAGTTGAATCACTTCAACCAACAGCTGATATGATTAAAAAAATTGGTGATGGAACACAAGATTTATTAATGTTGCGTGAAGAATTTATTCCTGTTGTACGATTACATCAATTATTTGATATTGTTCCTAAACATACTAAACTAGAAAAAGGTATGTTAATTGTAGTAAAATCTGGTAGTTTAAAAATTGCAATGTTTATTGATGAATTTTTACACCAACATCAAGTTGTTGTTAAGCCTTTAGATAAAAACTTTAGAAGTGTTGAAGGTGTTGGTGCTGCAACTGTTAGAGGTGATGGTAGTATTGGATTAATTCTTGATATTATGGGAATTATTGAAGTTCAGAAGAAAACTGAAAAACAAAATTTAAATGTAAAAGAACAAAATTTAGCAGCTTCATAATTATATGGAAAATATTAAAGAACTCCATTCTAAGGTAAAAAAAATTCTTTATTCTCTTACTGGGATTACCCTTACTGAGAATAAAGATATCATGATTAATAATCGTTTAGATAAACTAAAACGTAACACTAAACATTCTGGTAGTATTGATGAATTATTAGGTGAAATTATTGATGGTAAATACACTACAGAATTTATTAATACATTTACTACAAATAAAACGCATTTTTTTCGAGAAGATTTTCATTTTGTTGACTTAAAAGATAGAGTTTTACCTTCTTTTATTAACTCACGTGATGAGATAAAAATGTATTGTTCAGCTGCCTCAACTGGGGAAGAGCCTTATTCTATGGCAATTACAGTTAAAGAAGTTGATCCATCATTAAAAGCATCTATTACGGCTACGGATATTGATACAGATGTTTTACAACAAGCTGCAAATGGTATTTATCGATTTCAAAAAAGTTCAAAAGAATTTCCAGACTGGATTAAACCACAAAAATATTTTAAAAGAAGAATTCAAAAAAATTTAGTAGGTGATGAAATACTAATTAAGGTGAATGATGATCTTAAAAAAATGGTTACGTTTGGACAAATGAATTTGAATGATAATAGCTACCCATTTCCTAAGAATCAATTTGATGTCGTTTTTTGTAGAAATGTACTAATTTATTTTTCAGTTGAAGATCAAAATACAATATTAAAAAAACTTTTTTCTTTATTAAAAATAGGTGGAACATTATATATTGGCCATTCTGAGAATCCACATGATTTAATTAATTATTCTAAAAGAGTTGGTCAAAATATATTTGTTAAAATTAAGGATATAGATTGATTACTTTAGGTCATAAAGACGGTGCAATAGAAAAAATATCTAATTCTCGTATAACTCAAGTGGTTAAAGGTATGAAAACACATACAGTTATTGGTGGTGAGTTTGCTGTTGTTTCTGATGATGAAGAGATTGGTTTTAAAACTCTTTTAGGTTCATGTGTTGCTATCATGTTTTATGATAAAAATAAAAAAGTTAAAGGTATGAATCATTTTTTATTGCCTGCTACTGAAAACTCAAATGAAGATATGAAATATGGTCTATATTCAGTAGAAGCAATGTTAAATGAAATGTACAAGTTAGGTTGTAGGAAAGAAAATATGGCTGCAAAGATTTCTGGTGGTGCTGATATTATGAATATGTCATCTATGGCAAAAAGTATTGGGCATAGAAATGTTGAATTTGCGCATACCTTTTGTAAATCAGAAGGTTTTAGAATCTTATCTGATCATACACGAGGAAATGAAGGTAGAGTTATTTTAATAGGCAATAGATTTGAAACATTTATTAAAAATGTTGATAACAATAATACTTCACAAGAAGTAGCAAATCAAGAGAAAAAACTGCAAAATGAAATTTCTATTAGACAACCTGCAACTGCTGAATACGTTAGTGGAACAGGTATTTTTGATGAAGATGATCAAAAAGAAGATACTATGGAAATGGAGTTTTTTTAATGTATACAGTTCTTGTAATTGATGACTCTATATCGATGAGAAAAGTTATTAAAGATATGATTAATAGGCTTGAAGATTTTGAAGTTGTAGACACAGCTGCCGATGCCTTCTCTGCACGTGAAAAAATAAAACTGCTTGAGCCAGATCTTGTTACTATTGATATTAATATGCCTAAAATGGATGGTGTTACATTCTTACGTAATTTAATGCGTTTACATCCTATGCCTGCCATTGTTATTTCTGGTGAAAGTGTACGTGGTAGTGATATATTTGAAGATGGTGCAGTAGGTTTTGTATCAAAACCTATTTTAGGTGAAAAGATGTCTGTATTTAATGAGAGAATTAGGGATACTCTTATGAATTTGATATTTTTATTAAAACAATACACATTAAAAAAACCAACACCTGTAAAACCAATATCTCAACAGGTAAAAAAAGTTGATTTAACTGGTGGACTTATAGAACATAAAGTACATCCTGATGAAGTCTATAAAAATAATCCTGCATTACTTTCAAATGGAAAAATTATTGGAATAGGATCATCAACAGGTGGCGTAGAATCATTATTAACTGTATTTAAAAACTTACCATCTGGCTTGCCTCCAATAGTTATTACTCAACATATTCCATATGGTTTCTCAAGCTCTTTTGCACAAAGGTTAAATGACCATTCTAAAGTTGTAGTTAGTGAAGTTCAAAAAGATACAATTTTAGAGTTTGGTCATGCTTATTTAGCTCCTGGAAATATGCATCTTGAGGTAGTTAAAGTAAATGGTAATTATGTTGGAAAATTATTAGATATAAATAAAGTAAGTCGTCATAAACCTAGTGTAGATATCATGTTTAGAAGTTTAAACAATAGTGCTGGTTCTGGTGCTATGGCAGTTATGATGACGGGTATGGGTGATGATGGAACGATTGCAATGCTAGATTTATATAAAAATGGGGCATATACACTAGCTCAAAATGAAGAGAGTTGTGTTGTTTTTGGTATGCCTGCTCAAGCTATAAAAGCTGGTGCAGTTAAAGATATTTGTCATTTAAATGATATCGCTAGTTATATTGTTGACTATTCCAAAAATAAACGAAAATAGATAATGAAAATAAATTATAAATTATTTACATTACCTATAATGGTATTGATATCACTTGTTTATATCAGTTTTTTATTTTCATCAGAAATTGATAGATTAAAAAGTAAAATTGATAATATCTATTTTGGAAATTTTATACCTGTACATAAATTACATATTATAAAAGAAGAATATAATAATATTATTTCTAATACTAAAAATTATCGTAAAAGTAAAAAAGTAATTGTTGAAAACTGGAATTATTATAATACTCAGTATAAATCTGAACAAGAAAGAAAAGTAGTTCATAAAATTGATAACCAAATACAAAAATCATTTAAGAAACAAAATAAACAATTTTATAAATATATAATAAATCAAGTAGATTTATTAATTAAATATGAAGTCTCTTCAGCCTCAATAGAGCGAAAGAAATTTCTTATTCAATATGAAAAAGTGAATAACTACCTTTTTTATAATCAAATATTTATTATTTCGTTTATAATTATATTTATTTTTACAGTAGTATTTGTAACTATTAAAAATAATAATAAAATGGAATACTTAGTTGATAAATATAAGTCTGATTCGATTACAGATGGTTTGACAGGATTATATAATAGAAAATATTTTGATAATATTTTGGATGAAACAACAATTGTAAGTAGAGAAAATAACTGGTGTAGTACATTTGTAATGATCGATATTGATTTTTTTAAACAATACAATGATACTTATGGACATGATGCAGGAGATATTGCTTTAAAAACAGTATCTAAGATTTTAGATACTCTTTTTAATGAAGAATATGATTATGTTTTTAGATTAGGTGGGGAAGAATTTGGTATACTTGTTTTTGATATTGATCGAAATAGATTAGAAGATAGATTAAAAAGTTTGCAAAAAACAATAGCTTCTCAAAAAATCAAACATAGTGCAAGTAAAACAACTTTTTTAACAATTTCTATGGGTGTAGTTATGATTGATAACAATGTTTATTCATTATCAAGAACAGAAATATATAAATTGGCTGATAAAAAACTTTATCAGTCTAAAGAAAACGGAAGGGATCAATATACAATATGACATTTTTATTTGATAAAAACAATCATTTTAATTTAGCAAACATAGTAACATTTTTTAATATAGCAGCTGGAGTTATGGCTATATATTTTATAACACATCAAGAATTTTTTGGAGCAGCTTTATTCGCATGGCTGGCTGGAGCATTTGATATATTAGATGGTAAGATTGCAAGAAAATATAATTTATCTACAGAATTTGGGGTACAATTAGACTCTTTTGGTGATTTCCTTTCTTTTGTAATTGTTCCTGTTATGTTTATCTATTTTGGTGTAATAGATGGAAAAGAATTAGAATTTCTTAATACTGGATTTGTTGCATTTACTTTTATTTATTATGTGATTTCTGGATTACGAAGATTAATACAGTTTAATATTAATACTGATGCAGGTGAAGTTAGTAAGTATTTTACAGGTGTTCCAACGCCACTTGGTGCTATTTTATTATGGACTGTTTATTTAGGCTGGATTTATGAATTGATACCAAATGAAAATATAGTTTTAGGACTTGTAATTGTAGTAGGATATTTATTAAATTCTAAAGTTAAAATACCCCATCCTTAGGATACAAAAAAACTTTTAGTATAAATTTTATGCTAAAAGTTTTTCAGAATGTAAAGGGAATCCATTTGCTTGAGAAGGTAATATTCCACCTTTTACACTTTCAAGTGTAGAGGCATTGAATTGTGCACTTTCTTTGGCATAATCAATATTTTTAAATTCAAATTTAGTTTCAACTTTTGTTCTTTCTGTTGAAATTGTATCTTGAGTATTTGAAACTAAAGAATTAATATCACTAGAAATTTGTTGACTAAATTGAGATAATCGTTCACTTTGTTTTGAAACAGCATCATAAATTTCGCCCGTGCTTAATGGTTTTGAACCTACTTGTCCATCAAAAAATATTCCTGTTTCATCTGATAATTCAGCTTTGAATCCTTCTGATAATTTATTAAAATTATTTAGTAGGTTTTGTATCTCTGGTTGTTTATCATCAAGTTGTATACGACTTGAATTAACAGCTGAATTAGTTGTTTTTACAATTTCCGTAGTTATTTCTAGTTGACTAGAAATTGTAGATTGCATTTTTTGTAAATTTGCAACTTTAGAAATATTAATTGACATTGTTGATAAAAAACCACTAGAGTTAGATGTCTTTTCTATATCAACTTTATCTGATGGATGTTTAGAAACAGTCTCTTTTTCATTTTCAAGGTTATTAGTTCTAAGACTATTTTTAACATTATTTATCTGATTAAGATTTGCAGTGTTGTTTAATTGAGTTAGTTCCATAATAATTTCTCCTTTTATTTTTTTGTATCATTATTATACACCAGTTTTAATTATTCTTTTCTTAAAATTAAATTAAATTTCAAAAGAATTTTAAAATTTGTATTTTTATTTAAAATTTGAACTCATATATTCTTAATGACTATTTAGGTAAAATCTTTGTATTTTAATTAAAGAGTATAAATTTATGAAAAACGAAATAGAAACAATAGAAGAGCAATTAACAGGCTCACAAATAGTAATAGAAGCACTTAAAAGAGAAAATACAGAAGTAGTATTTGGTTATCCTGGTGGTGCCATAATGAATGTATATGATGAGATTTATAAACAAGATCATTTTCAACATATATTAGTTAAACATGAGCAAGCTGCAATCCATGCTGCGGATGCTTATGCTAGGTCTAGTGGAAAAGTAGGGGTTGCAATTGTAACATCTGGTCCTGGTTTTACTAATGCTGTTACTGGAATTGCTACAGCTTATACAGACAGTATTCCTATGGTAGTAATTAGTGGTCAGGTGCCAACAGCAGTTATTGGTACTGATGCATTTCAAGAAATTGATGCTGTTGGTATAAGTAGATCATGTACAAAACATAACTTTTTGGTTAATGATGTAAAAGACTTAACGAGAGTTTTAAAAATTGCATTTCATTTAGCAAGTACGGGAAGACCTGGTCCTGTGCATATTGATTTACCTAAAGATGTTAGTGCTGAACTAGCGACTTTTAATTATGAACAAGAGTTTGAATTGCCGACTTATAAACCTACTACAAAAGGTAATGTAAGACAAATAAAAGCAGCATTACAGAAAATCAGTGAGTCTAAACGACCTGTGCTTTATGTTGGTGGTGGTGCAGTACTTTCTAATTGTTATGAAGATATTAGATCATTTGCTCATCAGGCTGGAATTCCAGTTGTTGAAACTTTAATGGCTAGAGGTATCATGAGAAATGATGACGATCTTCTATTTGGTATGTTAGGTATGCATGGTGAATATGCTGCTAATATGGCTATGAGTGAAGCAGATATGATAATTTGTTTAGGTGCTAGATTTGATGATAGAGTAACAGGTAGACTAGATGTATTTGCAAAAAAAGCTAAGGTTGTACATGTAGATATTGATCCTGCTAGTATAGCTAAAATTATTAAACCAGATTATCCTATAGTTGGTGACTTGGCAATTGTTATGAAACAAATTTTAGATCATATAAAAGATTTTGATTTTAATGATTATTCATCTTGGCATAATAAATTATTAGAATATAGAAAAGAACATCCTTTATCATTTCATGAAGATAGTGATAGATTAAAACCTCAATGGGTTATTCAAAGAACAGGTGAATTACTTGGTGATCAAGCATTGATATCTACAGATGTTGGTCAACATCAAATGTGGACAGCTCAATTTTATCCATTTAATTACCCAAGACAATGGATGACAAGTGGTGGTTTAGGGACTATGGGTGTTGGTTTGCCTTATGCTATGGGTATGAAAAGAGCTAATCCAGATAAAATTGCAGTAAACTTTACTGGTGATGGTTCGATTATGATGAACATACAAGAGATTATTACATGTACTCAATATAATTTACCGCATATTAATATTATTTTAAATAATAATTATCTTGGTATGGTAAGACAATGGCAGACAAGATTTTATGAAGATAGACTTGCTGAAACAACTCTTGAAATTCAAGCTGATTTTACAATGCTTGCTCAGTCAATGGGTGGAGTAGGTTATAAAGTTCACACTAAAGAAGAATTTGATGCAGCACTAGAAGATGCAGTAGCTTCAAACAAAGTAGCAATGATTGAAGTAATGATTGAAAGAAGAGAAGAAGTTCTTCCTATGGTACCAAATGGACATGCTTTAGATGAGATGCTTTTATTAGAAAAAAAAGGAGATAAATAATGAATAACTTTAATCATTTTTATGACAGTGAAGAAAGAAGAGAAGTTTTATCTATTATAGTTGTAAATAGAGATTCTGTTCTTAGTAGAATAGTGGATCTTTTTTCAGCGCGTGGTTATAATATAGATAGCTTAACTGTTGCTCCTATCCCAAATTCTGAATACTCAAGAATCACAGTTATTACTGTAGGAATTGCTAGAACAATTGATCAAATTGTAAAACAATTAAATAAGTTAGTACCTGTTTTAAAAGTAACAGAACATAGAAATGTAATTGAAAAAGATACAGTTCTTATTAAAATACCTTTAGATCAAAGTCTAAGTGATGTAGATGTACTTGCTCGTGCTTATAATGGTGCAATTCAAAATGTAACTGATGAGGCTATTGTAATTTCTGCAACTGATGATCCTAGAAGAATTCAAAATTTCATTAAAGTAATAGAGAAATATAAACCAATGGAAATTGTAAGAAGCGGTGTAGTCGCTATAGAAAGATAATTAAAAATATGAATTTAAAATTTATTTTAGAAGATTTGAAAATAGAAGTTGATCTTAGCGATGATATTGAACTTGATATAAATATAACAGGTTTAAATACTTTGCAGGATGCACAGCCTTTTGAGATCTCTTTTCTTGAAAATAAAAAATATCTATCTGAATTAAAAGAATCATCATCTGGTGCTATTTTTGTAACAGAAGAATTTAAAAATGATGTACCAGACGGTACAATTGCATTAGTTGTAAAAGAGCCATATATTTATCTAGCTAAAGCAAGTAAATATTTTGCTCCTAAAATTTTAGAAGAGACTGGTGATGAACCAAAGCTAGGATTTAACTGTACTATTATGCCGAATACTCATCTTGGATTTAATACGGTTATCGGTGATAATTGTATTATTATGCATGGTGCATATATTGGTGATAATGTAATAATTGGGGATAATACAATTATTCATCCAAATGTAACGATATATAGAGATTGTACAATTGGAGATGATTGTATGATTCACTCAGGTACTGTTATTGGTAGTGATGGATTTGGTTTTGCTACTACTAAATTAGGTGAACATATCAAAATTTATCAAAATGGTAATGTTGAAGTTGGTAATAAAGTAGAAATTGGTGCTAATTGTACAATTGATAGAGCTGCTTTTTCTAGTACAATTATCCAAGATATGGTGCGAATTGATAATCTAGTGCATATAGCACATAACTGTATTATTGGTAAAGGTAGTATTTTAGTAACTCAAACTGGTTTATCAGGATCTACTACTTTAGGTGAGTATGTTGTAATGGCAGGACAAAGTGGAACAACAGGTCATTTAGAGATAGCTCCATTTACAACTATTTCTGCACGTGGTGTAGTATCAAAATCTATTACGGTACCTAAAAAACAATGGGCTGGATTTCCACTAATGGAACATAGATCTTGGCTTAAACTACAAGGCCGAATTACTAAACTTTTAAAAGGATAAATTATAGTTCTTAAAATCGCCTCAATTATTACGGCATTTATCTTAATCTTTTTATCTATCTCTATTTTTGTTTCTGATATAAATATTGTAGGTAAAATTGGTTCTGTTGTATCACAATATTCTAAAGAATATTTAGGATACATCGCTTATGGGTATTTAATTTATTTCTTATATGTACTATATAGATTTAACTTTTACAAAGTACAAGATATTGCACTTAAAATATGTTCAGTATCTTTATTATTCATCTCAATCATTTTATTTCAGTCTTTAGTTATTGATGGAAGTTTATCTGGTAAAATTGGTAACACATTAGTTGGTACTTTATCTCCTTTTGTAGGACTTGTAGGATTATGGATATTTGTTATTATTGGATTTGTTATATCATTTATTTTACTATTTGATACTAATGAATTATTCGACATTGATACTAGTAAATTTAAAAAAACAATAGTATCATCTCTTAAGTTTTCTTATCCTAAAAATAAGATTAAAAGTTTGCCACCTAAACTTAGTAGAAGTCATGAACAAAAAGTTACAGTAAAAGAAGTAGGGGATACAGCTGAAATTTTTATTGAAGAGGAAAATGAAGTTCAACAACCTATTTTTGAGAAACAGCCTGTAACAAAAAAGCAAGAAGAGTTTATTAAACAAGAAGTTTTTGAATCTGACATGGTTGTAGAACCAGTAATTGAAAAAATAACAGAAGTCAAAGAACCAGAAATAATTGAAGAACCTGTTATCATAAAACCAATTGCAAAAAAAGTTGAAGATAAAAAACATTCAGTTATAGTAGATGAGTTAGAAGAAAATAAAAAACTTTTAGCAGATATAGAAGTAGGGAACATTGAAAAACCTAAAGACTTTCAACTTCCATCAACAAAAATTTTTCAAGAAGCTCCAAGAGAATCGAAGCAAAAAATAAATGAAGCAGTAATTGATCAAAAAATTAAAGACCTTTTAGAGAAATTAAGAATGTTTAAAATTGAAGGTGATGTTGTAAGAACGTACACAGGACCAATTGTTACTACATTTGAATTTAAACCAGCACCAAATGTAAAAGTTTCAAAAATTTTAAATCTCCAAGATGATTTAGCAATGGCTTTAAAAGCTCAAACTATTAGAATTCAAGCTCCGATTCCAGGAAAAGATGTAGTTGGTATTGAAGTTCCAAATGAAGAATCTCAAACTATATATATGAGGGAAGTATTGGAAAGTGAATTATTTCAAAAGGCTTCTTCTCCTTTAACTATGATTTTAGGAAAAGATATCGTTGGAAATCCATTTATTACAGATCTTAAAAAACTACCTCATTTATTAATAGCAGGTACAACAGGAAGTGGTAAATCTGTTGGTTTAAACTCTATGATTTTATCATTATTGTATAAAAATTCACCAGATACTTTAAAGTTAATAATGATAGATCCTAAAATGATTGAGTTTTCTATTTATAACGATATACCACATCTTTTGACTCCTGTTATTACAAAACCAATGGAAGCCATTAATGCGTTAGCTAATATGGTAATGGAGATGGAAAGAAGATATGTTCTTATGGCGGAAACAAGAACAAAAAATATAGAAAATTATAATATAAAATCTAAAAGTATTGGGTATGAAGCATTTCCATATATTGTAATTATTATTGATGAGTTAGCTGATTTAATGATGACAAGTGGAAAAGAGGTTGAAATCTCTATTGCTAGAATTGCACAAAAAGCAAGAGCTTGTGGTATACATCTTATTGTGGCAACTCAACGTCCATCAGTTGATGTAGTTACTGGATTAATTAAAGCAAATCTACCAAGTCGAATTTCTTATAAAGTTGGACAAAAAGTAGATAGTAAAATTATTTTAGATTCAATGGGTGCAGAATCATTACTTGGAAGAGGGGATATGTTATTTACTCCTCCTGGTATGAGTGGCCTAGTTCGACTTCATGCTCCATGGAGTGATGAAAAAGAGATTGAAGAAGTAGCTGAATTTTTAAAAGAACAACGAGAAGCTTCTTATGATGTTAGTATTTTAAAAGAAAAAGTTGAAGAAGGTTTTGCTGGTACTAGTAATTCTGGTGACGTTGGTGAATTAGATGAACTTTATGAGCAAGCTAAATTAGTAGTGATACAAGATAAAAAAAGTTCAATTAGTTATTTACAACGAAGACTAAAAATTGGTTACAATAGATCTGCAACTATTATAGAACAATTAGAAATGTCAGGTGTGTTATCATCTCCTAATGCTAAAGGTAATAGAGAGATATTAGTTTAAGAAGTATATTTAATATACTTCTTAATAGAAGTATATTATTTAGTCTTGGAAACTATAATTTCCAAACTATAATTTGAATTATGCTATACTACCCTATAAATTAATATTGAGGTACATTATTGTGAGATATCCTATAGATTGTGAAAAATCCTTTAACGATACATTTCTATTTTGGTTAAGCAGATTTGTAAGAAATAAGATTACAAGTTTATCAAATCGTCAAGTTACAGACAAAGAGAGACTTGCTCAAATTATTCTAGAACTTATTCATGGATTTGATTCTATTGATGAATTAAAAAAAATAATGAAAGAGGTTCGTAATATTGGAATTACAAGTATTCATGTTTATTATCTACCTCTAGAAAAGTTATATCATTTTATGTCACATTTTGGTGCAGGATCAATGAAAGAGATTGATGAAGAAATTTTGAGTGATTTCTTAGCAAGTGAAACTGCTAATTTATCAGATGCAACAAAAAAGAATTATCGTATTGCCCTACTTGGCTTTTTTGGGTACATTGACAAACAAAATGAAGAAGAAAATGGAACTGCATTTAGATATGGAATTGAACTTAAAAACTGGGGAGGTTTGGCCGGAAAAAGTGGTACGAAACTCCCCTCATTCCTAAATAAAGAAGAAGTAAATAAGTTTATAAATGCAATTGATGATTATCCCTATAAAGATCAAAATATAGCTGCTAGAAATCGTTTAATTATCAAAACTATTCTTTATACTGGTATTCGTGTGGGTGAAGCGATATCTATAAATCAAAAAGACTTTATTAAAGATGGTGATTCTTATATTATACAAGTTAGAGGAAAAGGTAATAAACCAAGAGTTGTAATGATAAAAGAAAAAATCATTAAAAATGATTTGTCTGTTTGGTTAGATTTTAGAGTATGTGGTGAAAATCTATTTTTTTGTAATCAAAAGGGAAAAAAACTTACTCAATCTTATATTAGTAGACTTGTTGAACAAATTTTGTTAAGTGTAGGATTACGTAAAGAGAAGAATGGAGCTCATATGTTACGACATACTTTTGCAACCCTACTTTATCAAAATAGCCATGATTTGATTTTAGTACAAGAATCTTTAGGACATGCCGATATAAATACATCTAGAATTTATACCCACTTTGATAAGAGTCAATTAAAAAGAACTACTGATATTTTTTAAAGGGATAATTTTACCATAAAGATTCAGTATCATAATCATCATCTTTTTCTAAAGTTTCTAAATATATTGAATCCGAATAATCTAAATAAAGTGAGTACTGATCAAGATAAATAGTTTTTTGTATGTTTGAACGATTTATGTATGCAGGTTCGTTTATTGATGATGATAAATCATCTAAGTAGTATTCCACCATTGATGGTGCAATAGTTTGAAGTTCTTGTTCTAATTGATCAAAACAAGAAACTTTAAACGTTTGAAATAATGAATTATTTTCTAACTGTATTGTCAATTAGTTACTAAATCCATTTAATAATGATTGCATTCGACCTAAATCAATCTCTTTATTGTCTTCTTGTTGTTGATTAGGAGAAGTATTTTCATTTTCAGGAGTTGTTGTATCTAGAATAGATTCAACTTGCTCCTCAATAATAGCTTTTACTTCCTCTTCTTCTGTTGGTCCTAGAATATTTTCTATTCTACCAAGCATAGTATCCATTTCATTAGAGTTATGCTTTGTTGTATCATTTAAAGCACATAATCTACTGTCAAGCCCTCTATTTCTTAATTCAAGATCATCGATCTCTTCTTTTAAAGTAGTATTTTCTTCTTTTAAATTCTTTGCGTCTTCTTGTAAAATTTCATAAGCATCTAAAAGTTGATTAAGTGCTTTACTTAATTGTGCTACAGTACCATTGTCTTGCATTATAAATCCTTGCTCTTATATTAATAGAATAATATCAAAAATTAACTGATAATACCATCAATCTTAAGTAAAGATTTGATATCTGGTTCTTTACCTGCAAACTTTAGGTATAAGCTGTTCATATCATCACTTCCACCCTGCCCTAATATAATCTCTTTATATCTTGATGCTAGTTCTTTATTAAAAACTCCACCTTCTATAAATAGATAAAAAGCATCTGCACTTAAAACTTCTGCCCATTTATAACTATAATATCCAGCTGCATATCCACCAGCAAAAATATGACTAAATCCATTTTGAAATTTATTATAATCAGGTGGTCTAATTACTGATATCTCATCTCGAATAGAATCTAATAAGTCTTGTACTTCAGTTTCATTATATAATTTTTGGTGTAATTTAAAATCAAATAATGCAAACTCTAATTGTCTTATCGTTGATAATGAAGATTGGAAATTTTTAGCTTTGATAAGTTTATCTATAGCTATATCGTCTAAAATATTACCTGTTTCATGATGTTTTGCAAATAGTTTTAAAACATCTTTATCATAGGCAAAGTATTCTAAAAATTGTGATGGAAATTCAACTGTATCCCAAGCTACTCCATTAATACCACTCACTAAAGACTCATTAACTGTACTTAACATATGGTGTAAAGCATGACCCATTTCATGAAATAATGTAACTACATCACTATGTCTAAGTAATGATGGTGTATTTTCCGTAGATATTGGAAAATTACACACTATATATGCAGTTGCTAAAGTTTCTTTACCATCTACTATACTATGTGTGTGCCAGTTGTTCATCCACGCACCACCTCTTTTATCGTCTCTAGCTTCTAAATCTATATATAATCTAGCAATTTTTTTATTTGTTGAAGTATTAGTGAGTTCATATGTACTTGCTTTATCATCCCATGAAGGAGTTTCAACTTTAGTAAATGTGATACCAAAAATTTTATTTAAGAAATCAAATAAACCATTTAAAACACTAGTTTTTTCAAAATATGGTCTGTAGTACTCTTCATCTATATCGTATTTTTCCTCTTTAAGTTTTTGACCATAGTATCCTAAATCATAACTTTGAATATCATCACAACCATCTTTTCTACTAAATTCTTTAAGTTCTTCAACCTCTTCTTTTGCTTTATCTTGAGAGTATTTACCTAATTCAGATAAAAAATTTAATACATCATCTTCTGATTTTGCCATTTTTGTTGCAAGTGAAAGTTGTGCATAGTTTTCAAAACCTAAAAGGTGAGCTTCTTTTTCTTTTAGTTCTAATATTTGCTCTATTAGTTTTCCATTTTGAGGTGCTCTTGTACAATATGCTTTGTAAATCTCTTCTCTTTTTTCTCTGTTTGATCCATATGTAATATATGCAATATATGAAGGCATCTGTAAAGTAAATTTATATTTAGTTTTACCATCTTTTTCGTCAATGAATGTAGCTATTTCTAAATCACTTTCCGGTATCTCTTTTACATCCTCGAAATTTTCAAGAATCATTTCCCAATCATTTGTCGCGTCTAAAAGATTTTGCGAGAAGTCTTTTCCTAGTTCACTTAATTTTAAATTTAAATCTTCAAGTATTTTTTTGTCCTCATCACTCAGTCCACAACCACCTAGTTTAAAGTCTCTTACTTCATTTTCTAAAACTTTTTGTTGTTCCAGTGTTAAAGTACTATTATACTTAGACTGTATATCTTTTATAGCACTATAAACATCTTCATTTGATGCTAACTGTGAACTATAAATAGAGATTAAAGGTAAACACTCATTATATACTTTTTGTGTAGTTTCACTATTTTTTACACTATCAATATGAAAAATAGGTGTACAAAATTGCTCTAATTCTTCACCCATTAAAGCAAATGGATGTATGAAATTTTCATATGTTTTCTCTTCTATTTTTAGTAGTTCTTCTAATTTATTTTTATTATTATCTATTAATTGTTCTAGTACTTTTGCACTATTTTCAAAATCTTTTAAATCAAATTCTTTAAACATTTTTTATATTCCTTTTATAATTGTTTTTCTAGATAATATCCAGTATAACTTTTAGTTTCTTTGTGAGTAGCTGCTATTTCTTCTGGTGTACCTTCTGCGATGATTTGTCCACCTTTAGCTCCACCTTCATAACCCATATCAATAACATAGTCAGCATTACGCACTACGTCAAGATTATGCTCAATTACTATAACACTATTTCCTAAGTCTACAAGATGGTGTAATACTTGTGTAAGTCTATCTACATCAGCAAAGTGAAGCCCAGTAGTAGGCTCATCTAATACATATAAAGTATTTCCAGTATCTTTTTTAGATAATTCTTTACTTAGTTTTATTCTTTGTGCTTCTCCACCACTTAAAGTAACGGCATTTTGTCCTAAAGTTATGTATCCTAGTCCCACATCAAGTAGTGTTTTTAGTTTAGCGTGTAGTTTAGGAACTTTAACAAAAAATTCAAATGCTTCATCAACAGCCATATTTAAAATATCTGCAATAGATTTACCTTTGTAAAGTATCTCTAACGTTTGAGGATTATATCGAGCACCCTGACAATCTTCACATTTCACCATAATATCTGGTAAAAAGTGCATCTCTATTTTTATTTCACCTTCACCTTGACATTTTTCACATCGACCACCTTTTACATTAAAACTATATCGCCCTATTGCATAACCTCTAAGTTTTGATTCTTTCGTTTCTGCAAAAAGTTTTCTAAGGTCATCCATAAGTCCAGTATATGTAGCGGGATTTGATCTAGGGGTTCTTCCTATTGGACTTTGGTCTAGATAAATTACTTTGTCAAGTTTTTCTAATCCATCTATACTTACACCATCTACTTTTGTAACTTTTCTAGCATGATTTAAAAGCTCTTTTGCTACAGGTAAAAGAGTATGTAAAATAAGTGAAGATTTTCCACTTCCACTTACTCCTGTAATTGCACAAAGATTTTTTAATGGAATTTTTACATCAAGATTTTTGATGTTATTTAGGTTCACATTTTGAATCTCTATATACTCTTCTTGTGGTCTTCTTTTATAATATTTAATCTGTTTTTTACCGTTTAAATACTGAGCTGTAAGTGTATCGCTTTTAAGGAGCTGTTTCATATCCCCAGAGAAAACTACTTCTCCTCCATATTTCCCAGCATTTGGACCAATATCAACAATGAAATCAGCTGCTTCCATTGTTTCTTGGTCGTGCTCTACAACGATTACAGTGTTCCCTTTTTGTTGTAAGGCTTTAAGGGTCTTTATTAGTTTAGCAGTATCTCTTTCATGAAGACCAATACTTGGTTCATCCAATACATACATAACCCCCGTTAAACCACTACCAATTTGAGAAGCGACTCTAATTCTCTGTGCTTCTCCACCTGAGATAGTTCTAGCATCTCGACCTAAAGTTATGTACCCTAATCCAACATCATGTAAGAAAAAAATTCTATCTCTTACCTCTTTTAATATAGGCGAAGAGATCATTCTTTCTTGTTCGTTAAAGTATTCAAAATTCTTTTCATCTTGAAAAAATGCATGTGATTTTTCTATTGGCATATCTAAAATATTTGCTATTCCTGAGTTAGCAACTTTTACAGATAATGATGGCGCTTTTAACCTATGTCCATCACAAGAGTCACATACTTTTTCAGTCATGTAAGCATCCATCTCTTTTTCATCTTTAACCATGTCGTAGGCAATTTTAACGATACCTTCCCACTTTCTTGTTAACTTGTGTCTTTTCCATGTGAATACTGCTTCTTCTATACCACCATTAAGTACTTTTCCTCTCTCATGAGGTTCTAGCTCTCCAAATGGTACATTGATATCTATATCTGCTGCTTCACAATATGCTTGAAGCATTTTAAAGTAATAACCTTTATTAAATCCATAGATAACTTTTATAGCACCTTCTGCAATACTAATATCGTTATTGATAACTTTTTTCATATCTAAAGTAAATCTAATACCTAATCCATCACAACTTGTACAAGCACCCTTCGGACTATTAAATGAAAAACTTAATGGTTCAAGAGGTTCAAAAGATATTTTACAATCAAAACAAGCCATATGCTCAGAGTAATGGATATGTTGTTCAGTGCCAACTTCTTCATGATTTAGAATGTCTACTTCTAATTCACCAAAAGCTTCTTTTAGACCTTTTTCAACATCTTGTGCAATTCTTTCTTTATTTTCTTCTTTAACTACAACCCTATCTATAACAACTTTAATAGTATGCATTTGAGATTTTCCAAGTTCTATCTCATCATCTAAACGAATCATAACTCCATCTACCATAGCTCTTACATAACCCTTAGCACGTAAAGATTCAAAAAGGTCAGAAAATGTACCTTTTTTTCTATTTACTAAAGGTGCTAAAATAACTATTTTTGAATTTTCTGGAAGTTTTAAAACTTGGTCAATAACATCACTACTACTCATTTGTGAAATTGGTTCATTACATTTATGACAATGCTGTTTTCCCACTCTTGAGTATAATAATCGTAAATAATCATAGATTTCTGTAATTGTACCCACTGTTGAACGTGGATTTTTTGAAGTTGTTTTTTGATCTATTGCAATTGCAGGTGTAAGACCTTCTATTCTTTCAACATCTGGTTTTCCAATTTTTCCTAAAAATTGTCTGGCATAAGCACTTAAAGATTCTATATATCTTCGTTGTCCTTCTGCATATAGTGTATCAAATGCTAAAGTTGATTTACCACTACCACTGAGTCCAGTAAATACTATTAGTTTGTTTTTTGGTATTTCTAAATCTATATTTTTTAAATTGTTTTGATTTGCTTTAAATATCTTTATAGTATCGGTCATTATTAATATTGCCTTTTTTTGATTAAGACAATATTATACTATAAAGTTATTTTGTGTTTGATGAGTTTGTATCTTTACTTATTGTAGTTTTGGTATATTTAATATACTCATCTGGTTGAATAGATAAAATTAAACCATAAACTAGACATAGAATACCTAAGACAATTCCAATTTGAGATAATATCTTTTTTTGAAATTTTATATTTGCAAGTAGTAAGATTAAAATCAATCCTACTACTAAAAAAATAATACCTATTTTCATATATTCTTCATTAATGAGTTAATAAAGATATATTTCGGCCTTGGATTGCATTAGCTTGACTTTGCATAACTAAACCAATCTGACTTAATAAATTATTTTTACTAAAATCACTAACTTCTTTACTATAATCAATATCCATTATTGTTGATTGTGCAGAGGCTATCTGTGTTTCTGTACTAATAGAATTTCTTGCACTAGATTCCATAGCATTAGCGGCACTACCAAAATCACTTTGAAATGATCCTAATTGATCCATACCCTGCTCTAAAGCAGTTAACAATGTAGTTCTAGAATTTGGATTTGTTGCAAAATCTGACATGAATGGTTTTAATGAATCAGAAATACTTATAGTATCTGCTTTTTCCATATCGATAGTTGACTCTTTATCTACAATTGAGATATCATCACTACTTGTACCATCAGTTTTTAAAAGTGAATTACCATTGTATGTTGTACTATTTGCAATATTATCATATTGTTCAATATATTTATTGATTTGATTTGCAATGATATCTCTATCAGCATCATTCATCGTGCCATTCATAGCTTTTAAAGTTTCTGTTTTGATATTTTCTAAGATCTCTTTTTGTCCTGCCAGTCCACCTTGGGCAATATTACTCATAGCAATTCCACTATTCATATTTTCAACTGCTTGAGAGAGTGAACTTTTTTCTACACCTAAAGCTGATCCTATAGCAAGTCCAGAAGGGTCATCACTAGCTTTATTAATTGCTAGTGCGCTACCTATTTTTTCTAATGAGTTTTGTTGTATACCACTAATATCATAAGCGTTTACATAAGATGAGTTAATATTCATAACATCTCCTTTTATCTTTTGTATACTAATTATAGGTGTATTAAGATTAAATCTAAATTAAAGAAATT
>ENA-ORXI01000337-ORXI01000337.1-sediment-metagenome-genome-assembly--contig:-NODE-337-length-37940-cov-20.683015_pt1 | contig 37940 bp, 36 predicted proteins | sample MGYA00237861_ERZ511468 | MGnify/ENA primary metagenome ERZ511468 (study PRJEB26299, sample SAMN06266213) | sediment metagenome | isolation source: Hudson Canyon methane seep mesocosm | place... | reverse complement strand
TTAGAATTTTCAAATACCACCCCATTACCTGCTAAAATTTATGCCAATGAAGGTGTGGCACAAATGCTATTTTTTGGCGGTGATGAAGTTTGTGAAACCTCGTATAAAGACCGGGGTGGAAAATATCAAGGGCAAGAAGGCGTTACACTGCCTAAAGCTTAAAATATACATGAAATAATATATAAAATTTAGGGACGTAGGCTTCAGCCTACTGCTTTAAAATTAGACTGCAAAATTATTTCATATATATTTAATATTTCCCCTCACCCAACCCTCTCCCTAAGGAGAGGGCTTTAAAATACTGAATACCCCTTCTTTCTTAAAGAGAAGATTTTAAAATAGACCAAATAAAAATATGATTGGAAAAATTGAAAGCTACGATGAAAAAACTCAAACAGGCGTGATTCAAGCAGAAGGTCAATATTACGGTTTTCATCGTGATGACTGGAGTGAAAAACTATCTCCGCGCCTTGAATCTAAAGTTTTATTTGAAGATAAAGGCGATACCGCCAGCATGGTCACCTTAATTGGTAAATATGTTGAACATAAAGAAGCCGTTAAATCACGCAATAAAGCCGCCTTTCTTGGTATGTTATTAGGTATTGTAGGGGCTCACCGCTGGTATTTAGGCTTTTATAAAATAGCCCTTATTCAAATGACGGTAACTGCCTTTACCCTAGGTTTTGGTGTCTTATGGCCGTTTGTAGAAGGCTTTTTAATTTATACAGGACGTATTAATGAAGATGCTGAAGGTCGCCCTTTGAAATAAAATGTTATAAACTTCATCTACATAGAAAATCGTATTTATGTGCGGGGTGTAGACTAAAATCTACTCCCCAATTTAGAATGTTAATTCAACATATCTATGTATCACCTAAAGATACTAGGCTGAGCGTGGTATTACTTTTAACCATTTTGAAATATTTTAAAATATTCATACCAATTAAAACTTCGTTTAAATGCTCGTTAATACTCGCATCAACCATTGTTATTATCGCATTACCGAGTACCACTTTAGTCAGCACCGTTTCATTGCTATAAATTTTACCGCCCGCTGTCTGTGACACACTGATATTACCAATCGGTAGTTTTGCAGCAATAGCTAAATTCTTAGGGATAACCGTTCTCGTCGCACCGGTATCAATCATAAAAGGCATAGGGATATTATTAATCAGCACTACGCCTCGAAAATGCCCTTGTTTATCCGCTTTTAATACCATGCCGCCTGATATCGATTGTTGCTTTTCTTGCTGATCTTTTATTTTATTATCTGCTTGCTGCTGCAATAACATATCACTGCCATACCACAGCAGCATAATCGTCAGCATCGGTAATAAAAGATATCTCATCGCTCATTATTTAATCGCCACACATCAAATCCGCCATCCAAACTAAATACCTCTCCAAATCCCTGACGACAAAAATAATCGGCGGCACCTTTACTGCTATTACCATGATAGCAATACACAATTAAGGGTTTGGTTTTATCAGCATTGGCTATAAATTCAGCTACATTTTCATTATCGACATTAATGGCATCTGGAATACTCGCCTGACTAAACGAATTAGCATCACGAATATCTACTAATGTCGCTTTATTATCAATAAACGCTTGTGCTTCAACCATCGAAATACATTTATAACTCATTATTATTCATCTTTAATTTTAATTGCATGGATTTTAGATTTTTCAGCAAAATGTCTCATAATCAAACGCCCACTGTTGTAGCCAAGAGTTTATATGCTCTACCGGCATAGGTCTAGCAATACCATAGCCTTGTGCTAAATCACAGCCCATTCTCATCAATTCTTTCCCATGTTCAACGGTTTCAACCCCTTCGGCAATCACCTCACGATTAAAGGCTTTCGCTAATCCTATGGTGCCAATAACAATCGCCATATCTTCAGGGTCAATTAACATATCGCGTATAAACGTTTGGTCTATTTTTAAGGTTTTTGCAGGTAAATTTCTTAAATAGGTTAAGGATGAATAACCGGTACCAAAATCATCTAAAGAAAAGTGAATACCTAGCGTTACACACGCTTTCATAATATCGCTGACCCGTATAACATCATCTAATGCAGCCGTTTCTAAGACTTCAAGTTCCAGATGCTCAAGATTTAGATTGGGATAATGAGAAAAATATTGCTCTAATTGACTCACAAAATTTGACTGTATTAAATGACACGCTGGCATATTAATACTAATGGTTAAGTTAATACCCTCTTGCTGCCATTGGTTCAATTGTCTCAGTGCGGTTTTGATAACCCAGTCACTCACTTCCAGCATACAATCAGTATCTTCTATAATCGGTAAAAATTCAGCAGGCGGCAATAAGCCTTTTTCTGGATGTTGCCAGCGTATCAAAGCTTCAAAGCCCAATACCTGCCCACTTTTTAAATTAACTTTAGGCTGATAGTACAAACAAAGCTCATTGTCAGTAAGTGCTTGCCGTATACGGTTAATTTCCTGTTCCTGTTGATAAACCTGTTGATTGAGGCTGGTATCAAATAAATAATATTGATTTTTGCCTTTTTGTTTCGCCATATACATGGCTTGGTCAGCATGACGCAGTAGCGTATCCGCATCATTATCGTTTTCTGGGAATAAAGTAACCCCAATACTCACAGAAATAGTAATCGTATCGCCCTCAATTAAAAAAGGCTGTTGTAATACGTCTAAAATACGTTCGACCGAGTTAATAAATTCATCTGCATGACTCAAATCCAGCAGTAGCAGCACAAATTCATCACCCCCTATCCGCGATAGCGTATCAATTTTACGCAAACAATTGCTTATACGGTGGGTCACTTCAATTAATAATTTATCACCCACCGCATGACCAAAGGTATCATTTACCTCTTTAAAACCATCCAAATCTAAAAAGCAAACAGACATGGTATTTTCATTACGCTGGGTTTGTGCAATCCCCTGTGACATTCTATCTGATAACAACGTGCGATTAGGTAATCCGGTTAATTCATCAAAATAGGCAATTTTTTTCAGGGCTTGTTCATGGTTTTTACGCAGCGTAATATCTGAAAACACGGAAACAAAATGGTCAATATTTCCTTCTAAATTTCTAATGACTGAAATGCTGGTTTGTACCGCAAAGAAATGACCGTCTTTATGCTTATTCCAAAATTCGCCCGCCCAATGATTATGTTTCAGTAAGTGAGCCCACATACGCTGATAAAATTCTTTATCTTGCCGTCCTGATTGTAAAAACCGAGGATTTTTATCTAAAGCATCTGTCGGTTCATAGCCAGTAATACGTGAAAAAGCCGTATTGACATCAACAATTTGATTATCCGCATTTGAAATCAAAATGCCATCATGGGAATGATTGAAAACACTGATAGAGAGCCGTTGCTGTTGCTCTTTAATAATAAACTCACGCCGCATCGCCTCACGCTCTAAGATATTATTAATGCGTAACCGTGCAATAGAAATATTAATCGGTTTATGCAGAAAATCCGCCGCCCCTAACGCCAAACTTTGAATTTCTGTTTCCATATCACTTAAAGCGGTAATAAAAATAATAGGAATATGCTTTAAATTATCATCCTGCTTTAAGCGTGTGCAGACTTCATTGCCATCCATCCCCGGCATCATAATATCTAACAAAATTAAATCGGGGGGCGTTTTTTGAGCAAGTTGTAAGCCCTTTACACCTGATGTCGCTATTTGTACGATGTAATTTTGTTCTAATGCCTCGCCTAACAACTGAATGTTTGTAGGGGTATCATCGATGATAAGAATTTTTAGATTGCGGTTGTCATTCATTGTCTTTGTACTCAGCATCAAGTTTTTCTATAATCTCTAACTTATTTAAATAATCTAGGGCTTGCTCAAACTCCATACTATTAACTAGCTCTTCAATTAGTATAAGTTCGCTAGCTAAGTCGCTTTCCTTAAGTAGAGCCTTTAACATTTTAAAGCAACCAATAGCAGAAAACATATTTTCTGCTAAGGCGTAATCCAATTTTTCTAGCAACGCTTTGATTTGTTGTTTTATATCAGTCGGTAAACAATTAACCGCTAATCCTGCGTGATGGCTTGCAACTGCCTCTGTATCATTGATTAAGACATCAACATCAGCGGTTTTTTCTGTCTGTGTCGCAATGCCTGCCGTGATACGAAACCAAAACCGCGAACCCTGCTTGGCTTTACTTTCAAAACCGGTTTCTCCCGCCATTAATTCACTCAATTGCTGCACGATGGACAAGCCTAGCCCTGTACCACCAAAATTGCGGGTTGTACTATTATCAATCTGTGAAAAGGGTTTAAATAATAAGCACTGTTTATCATCAGCAATACCTATCCCCGTATCTTGCACCGCAAACTCAAGTATCGCATTATTATTTTTTCGGCTAATTTCATTAACTGTTATCTTAATCCAACCACGTTCAGTAAATTTAATGGCATTGCTGATTAAATTAGCCAGCATTTGCTTTAAACGCTGAGTGTCTGCGATATATATAAGCTCATCTGCCAGTAAGCAGTCCATTTTAAACTGTAGTTTTTTGTGGTTTACCGAGTTTTTAAAGAGTAAGACCATCTCTCTCATTAAGTCACGCGGCTTAAAATCAGAGACGTTTAAGCTCAACTTACCCGCTTCGATTTTAGAAATATCTAAAATATCATTGAGTAAACTGAGTAAGCTATTGCCTGAGCTTAAGATAGTCTCTACATGCTCTTGTCGTTCAGCGTCCGTTACCTTTTCAGCCAGCAGAAATTGAGCATTACCGAGAATAGCATTCATCGGCGTTCTAATTTCATGTGACATCACCGCCAGAAAACCACTTTTTGCTTTATTTGCCGCTTCGGCCGCCTTACTTTTGATTTGATTATTTAAAATTAATGCTAGATGCCGAAAAAAGGGCGTTAAATACCCTCGCATTTGTGCAGAACCCAACATATTAGAAATTTTTATAGCACCAATAACCTGCTTATTAATAACCAACGGAATCCCCCAATCCCATGCTGTCGTAGCCACTGTATTATAAGGCCGTGTATTATTCTCTGTCGCCATGGTGGTAGATAGCTTGGTATTATTAACCGTCGTAACTTTTTCAATTAATACTTTATCTGCAAAAATTTCTTTAATTAAGGGATCTTCAATGTCCTTTAAAACTGTTTTTTGTCGCAATAAACTCGCGTAATGTAACAGTCCTTCGTCCCAGTAGTAAATTTCAACATTGGTGCCGCCAACACATTCTCCTAGACCAATCATTAAGTTATTCAACATACCATCAATATCATCATCCGCTAATATCAATCCTGCCATTAAGTGATTAATCAAAAATAAATTCGCCTTTTCTTCCGATAAACGGCGCACTCTAGCTTTTAGTTTCTGATTTTTCGCTTGTAACTGAACCAGGTCAGTTTCATTGCTCATTTTGCCAAGCTATCTCGTTTTTCTTGAATCGCATCCGCCATTACCGTTTCTAATTCTTGTAAATCGACATCAAGCCAGTGCAACGGTAAATCAATAAATGCGGCGGCTTTTTCAGCGGCCTGCGTAAAATCATTACTGCAAGGTGTTCGCAATGCCAACATATATTTATGACTACTGTGAAAGATTTCCCGTATCACGCCAATATTATCACCAAAACAGGCTGTAATCATCGGTTCCCATGTTAATGCCCAGTCTTCTAATAAAAAATAAGCCCCTTTAGAAAGCTCCTGCATAAAATATTCATAACCTAAGAGCATAACAATACAATTTTGACCGTGCGTTCGACAGGTTTTATGCTCGTCTAGTAAACCTTCCATGCTTGGGTGGCAGCTACCATAAAAAACCACCGTCTCTTTGCCCTTCTCATGCTCCTCATCCAAGGCAGCATTGAGTTCAGTCGATAAACGATTCAAATAATTATGTAAGGCAGAATTTAGATAATGAGTTTCAATATGCCAGTTATTTTTTTTGATTAAAAAATCGGTTTCTTTATGCAAAATAGAGCAGCCCACCAACACTAGATTATCAGCCCGTTCTTCTATAATCGGAATGGTTTTCATGAGTATCTCCCGTATTTAAAAGCCGCCTCTAACATAGCAAGGATATTTGCTTCTGGTAGCTTGAGCGGCATAAAGCCCGTACCAAATAAAAAATGCCCCCCTGCTTTACCTAACCTCATGATACGTTTTACTTCATCACGGGTTTGCTGTTCTGTCCAATGAATCATTTTTATATCATCAAGCACGCCACTGGTGAGACCTGTACCATTAATAAGCCGCTTGGATTCGCTGATATCATCCTCAGGGGCTGGGTAAAATATATTAACCTTAAGTGTATCAATCACCAGTTGCATCACCGCATTAATAGGCGCCATGCCGCCGTAATACACAATATTATCCGTGCCTGCTTTTAAATCCTCCTGCATCCACGGCATACTCCAATCTACAATGCGTTTTTTGGGCATAAAATACGTTGAGCCAAAGGGACTGGCATAAATAATCACATTAGCCCCCGCCGCACGATACGCGGTTAATTGTTTTTGCACAAACAGACTGCATTTTCTCACCAGTTCATCGCGTAAATCAACAGGGCCAATTAACACTAATTCCATCCATTTATCCATGCCCATCAGAATGACAGGCAATGTCGTTGAGGCAGTCACATAAGCACAGATAGGATTGGTAGAACCCACCTCATCCCGTAATATTTTTAAACAATCATCCATTACTTGCCAATGAGGGTGTTGGGTAATATCCTCAGGAATTTCAAAAGTGGCAATTTCATCCCAGCTTTTAATCACAAAATCCGCCACATTAGGCACGCCATTATCAGCAAATAAAATATCCTTACAGCCTAATAATTGGGCTTCTTTACCCACATAATGCGCACTCCAAACATTGTCATGCCCATAATGTTTTAGCATCTTTAATTGTGCGTCAGCCACATATTCGCCATTAGCAAAATACGCCTTAGGTGGCATCTTTAATACCTTAGCCCCTTGGTCGAGCAAATTACAAAAAACAGGCACTCTAGGGCTGGGTTGCCCAGAAACCGTTGCAGATAATATTTCTAAAGGCGTCATTAGCTTTTCCCATCCATAATAAGTTGATGAATAATTTTGGCTGCGGTTACACCATCCGCCGCCCAACTATCAGCACCGACTTTATTATATAGTTCATGGTCAAATCGGTAAGGTGCACCACCGACTACCAATTTTATTTTATCTTCTAAATGGCGTTCTTTTAACAAGCTGCGTACTTTTAAACTACCTTCTTCGCCTGTTGCGGTATGCACCATCATCGATGAGATAGCAATAATTTGAGCATCTTGTGCAACCGCCGCATCAACAAAAGCCTCGGCTTTGATGTTAACGCCTAAATCAACCACATCCACCATCATCGACTTTAAACAGCCCATCACAATACGTTTGCCCAAAGAATGTAAATCCCCGTACGAGGTGCCAATAATCACTCGCCCTATAATATCTGGAGGCGATTCAAATTTAGCCAACATTTGCTCGGTCACTTCTGCCGCGATTTGTGCGGTCATAAAATGTTGGGCTAAATTAGTATCTGCATTAATAACAATCTCCGCCATCATGACTTCTATCGATGGGATGATAATATTAAACACCACCTGTTCGGGTGTTACGCCCTCCTCAAGTGCGCTTTCTATCACTTCTAAAGCCAATTCTTTATCAATTTCAAAAACGGCTTCGTTGTAATCATTAATATAAGTTTCAAACATTATTTATCCCCCAGAAAAGGCTTTAAACGTAGATGATTAATAAAACAATCATCATACTCTGGAAACTGCGAAAGATTAATCACATGAACCAATTCGCGTAAATCATCGGTTATTTTTTTAGCATTCGGAGCCAGCAACATTTTTTCACAACCCGATAAAGCGGCATTACCAAATAACTTTATACGCGAACTATCCATAGTGGGAATCAATCCCGAAATTTGAGCATTATCGACATTTAAATGCTGACCAAACGCCCCACAAATCCACAGTTCACATAAATTATCGATAGAAATATCCGCCAATAGCAATAATTGTTGCATCGCGGCAGCGGTAGCCGCTTTAGCCCGTTGAAAAGCATCAATATCACCCGATTTAACCGCCGTATGAGGGTTAGTTTTATCTAATAAAAAGCCTTCCGGATGAGGGTTTAAAAATCGCCCCGATAATTTTAGCTCACCCTGCGTGCGTAACAAGGCAATCGCATCCACAAAACCCGAGGCACAAAAGCCCTTAGCTATTTCATCATCAACTGTATCAAATACGAAACGATTATTGATTAGGCTGACCGCTCGAATAGCCCCCGCTTCTGCACTTAAGCCATTTTGCAAGCCTACCCCTTCAAACGCAGGGCCACCCGGAACCGATGTCAGCCAAAGTTGCTTGCCATCCCATAACGCAATTTCAGTATTGGTTCCAAAATCAGCTAATAAAATTGGCTCAGAATGTTGGGTAATATCGATTGCAATTAAATCAGCCAAAATATCCGAGCCGATAAAACCCGCCAACGGTGCTTGAATAGTAATGTCAGCATCAGGCATACGCCAAGCCTGTTTCCACGCAGGCAAATCAACCGGTAAACAAGTAATTTGATGTTCCCAACTTTCTGGGTCATAAAGCTCACTGCCCTCTTGACCGCCTAATATAGCCAGCATCACGGTATTACCCACAATATTAACTGCCCCGACTTTAGCTAAAATCGCTTTAATTTCGCCAATATCACGGGCAAGAATATCTCTAATACCCTCAATAATGGCATCACGGACAATCTCTGTGAGTGACTGTAAATTATCTTCGCGTTGTCTATGTGCATCCAGCCGCGTCAGCACATCCTCCCCTAAAGCCACTTGGGGATTATTACCATGCCGACACGCAATACGTTGTTGGGTATTTCTATCCCAAAACGATAAGCGAATATGCGTAGTGCCTAAATCAACCGCAACCGCATAAATGTTATGTTTAACCTCAAATTTTGGATAGTGATAATCAGCCCAGTGCTGCAAATCCAATGATTTCCAGTTAGATTCTGGCGCAGGATTATCTAAAAAAACTTCGGCATCACTGTTTAAATATAACTGGCACGCTAAACGAATATCAGCTTCACGTTCTTCTGCGGGGATTTTTTGCCATTCCGCGAGAGTTCGTGCATTAAAACTACCTTGTACGGTTTTAATGCTACATGCACCACAGGTACCAATGCCGCCACAAGCAGCTCGAACACGCAACCCCGCGATATCCAATGCCAAGCGTACTGATAAATCTTCAGGAATTTTTAGATGAATCGATTGTTTTTCGGTATGTAATATTAAATTATGCTGTTTAATCATAACTTCGACTCTTTCACTTCTGAATCAGCTACTGCTTTTTTAACCGCTGTCACCCAGATTGCCTCACGAGAAAAAGCTTGCCACTGCTGTTTTAACCAACTGATTAACGCATTCGCCAACCATAATGCCCATACCACCATCAAAATGCGGTATACATATAAAGGCACTGATATTAAGCTAATCTCAGCCAAGGTTTCGGGTACTCTATCTTGATACCACTTTAAAATATAATGCGTGGATTGATTGCCGATAATTTTCATTTCTGGCGCACCTAATAATCCATGATGCATACTGTAAAGCAGCGTTGATAAAGCAATTAAGGTCAATAAACCCAAGCCAATTTGCATACTATTAAATACATAAGGACGTGCCATTAATGACCCAGCAAATTGTTTGCGTAAATTAAATAACACAAACCACGCGACAATAATAAATAAACTTTCTACTGATACTTGCGACAAGCCCAATAACAACAGTATCCATTGTGACACGCCCAATGTTGTCCACTGATGGCATAAGCCCAATATGATGGCTAAACCCATCAACACCAATAAAGTCCCCCAAAATAGAATCGCAGGCCCCATAACCGGCCCATCTAGCCATAATAACCACCGTTTATCGGTATTAAATTTTATATTGACCACATGATTGGCACTGGGGGCATTTAAATTAATCTGCGAAGGTTGCCAAGCTAAAGCGGCTAAATTTTTATGCTCACTCCACTCAATAGTGTAATGATTATTTTGAGCGGGATTAATCGGCAAGGTCACTGTAATATGCTCTGCCTTTTTAGTTTGTTGCACCATTTGCGACACCCCATTATAAATAACCGCACTTATATTGGCATACGCAGGTAATATAATAGGGTGCCGTCCGCCTTTAGAGCTACGGCTGTTTAAGCTCAATTTATAATGGTTAATTTGTGCACCCATTTTAATATCTAAAACGCTATCCGTAATCGTAAAGGTAGTACCTTTTACTGACTTAGGGCGTTGTATTGTCAGCTCTACTTTTTCGCCCGCATAAGGGTGCCATTCAGGCTGCCATTGTTGTGGCTGTTTATTTGCCGTATATAAGCCTTGACTGCTCACCGACCAAATCGGGCTAAACTTTAAAAACCATATTTCATGGTAATTTGGATTCTTAGCCGCTTGTAAAGTGAGCCTATCAACAGGTTGTATCATTGATTGCCAACTTAACTGACGTTTACCTGATGATAAATTAACCAAAGCCGACTGCTTGCCATCTTTAGTTTCAAGCTGTAATCCGGTTGTTAAAATCTGTTCATTAGCCAGCAAAGGAATCGACTCTATAAATGCTGAATGCTGCTTATCAGAGGTTTTACGCACCATCGTTTTTACCCGCCAATCCAAGCCTAATGATAAATGGCGTTCAATAATAGCCGAGCCTTGGATATCACTTTTTTGTGAAAAAACCCGTTCTTTTAACGACTGCTGGGCTTGTTTAACCCGCGTCAAGGTTAATACATCAGGCACTTGTTGATTTAAAATACCTGACACCCGCCATTGTTGAGGCAGGATATGCGACTCAAAAAAATGAGCTTTTAACGGCATACTGATTGACAGCCTATTTTGTTGAGCAACACTGCCTGTAAACGATAAATAATGTTTACCTTTTTCGAGCATTATCCATAAGGTATTCGCCTTATCACGATAAAATAATTGCACCGCCTTGTTATTTAATACGGTTTTTTCAGCACGCCAATTCTCTGCATAAGGCAAAGGCACCGCAATAGCATGATGTGCATGCAATTCAAAACTGAGCGTTAATTGTTCATCCTTTAAATCAACATGCCCTTTGGAAATTTGCCCACAGATAGGTTTACAACTCGGCTGTTTTGCAATATCGGTTTGCAGTGCTAATTTAGTGGCTAAAGCCTGTAAATGTTCTGCATCAGGAAAATTATTCGCCGCCATAACAGGCTTTAATACGCTTTGACCTAAGGGTAAATACACTAACAAAATCGCTATGGCTATTTTAGCAAGATACGCTTTTAAGCCACCTTGCTGATTAAATTTAAACGCTAACGGTTTTTTTTCATAAAATACCATGCGCAACATTAAGATTAAAACTAATACAATCGTTAGAAAATTAAGGGCTAATTGTAATGAGGGGCTAATAAAATAAAAATGAATCACTGCCTCTGCACTGACTTTACCATTCCAACTTAATTGATATTGTTTATGCTTCCACTTAGGCAAGCCAAAGCCTGTTTGAATCGCGGCATTCGGCTCAATTTGCTGTAACGCTTTCGGTTTTCTAACGGTATTGCTACGCATTTTTGCATAAGAACTATAATCATTTTCAGCACTCATCACTGCGACACCACGAGCAACACTGTCTAATGCTGCCTTATGAACCTGCCGTTTATTTTCCTTGATAGGATATGCTTGTGAACGATACAGCGAATGTGAGGCTAATTGCGGATAAAGTCCGAGTCGAGCTTGTTCAAACGCAAACTGTACCACTACTAACGCCAATATAATTAATGAACTGTAACGCAAATTGCCAATCATGCGTTGAAATTTATTCTTGGGTAATACTCTTAATAAAGCCGTACAAATAATTAAAGTAATCCATAATGATTTAGGGGCATCAGGCAAATACCAGGTGAGAAAAAAAGTGAAAAAACTCATTATTCCCCATGTTATCCCCCATAACTTTCCGATGACAATCGATAAAATTAATACGAAAAATATATCCCATAAATTCCATTTTGCTAACCAACCATTGTCGACATCAACGCCCACAGCGGTCAATAAAGTCCAACCCGGAGGCACATTTAACGCAACTGAGGCTCGGTTGAAATCATGCAACCAACCCATTTTAAGCTCATCAATACCCTTGGGGGCATAACGACTATTAGCCAGTAATTTTAATGCCCCTTTATTAATCTGCACCCCTTTTACCCCTGTAGAATCAGCGGTATCACTATGGGTAATTAAATGCGGTTTACCTGCTAAAGTCGCTTGGCGTAAATCCAAAGCCTCATCCACATCCAAACGCCAAGACTCTGTCATTTTTCCTGATAAAGTATCTTGAATACTCATGCCTTGACCATCAAAATCTAACCAGACAATACGCTTGAGATTGATTTTATCTTTTTCCTGTAAAACATTACCCTGTTGTAATATTTTAAACTGCATTGTTTCGCCAGCTCCCATGCGATAACTGGAAAAATGTTGCCATGCTGCTGGCATATTAGTGTGTGAAGTATCGATGGTGTGCATATTATCAATATCAATAATACGCAAATACGGCTGACGTTCAATCACCCAAAGCTCTTCCGAGGGAAACGGAGCCTTTAAATGCGGTAAATGTAATGCTTCAACTTTGCCGGCATGAATCGAGTTTAAGCGAATAGTATATTTACCGGCTTTAACCTGAGCAAAAATCGTTTTATTCCCATCAATGCGTACCGGTAATTTTGAATAAATACTCGTCACCCTAAAATCCTTTAATAATGGATTCGCTAAACGAATTTCTCTCGCCTCACCTGAAACTTGCAAGGCTATCCGTGTTTCAATTGCAAAGGGAATACTGTCGGTTAATTTACGATAAACCTGAATAGTTAAGCTATTTTCAATCGGTGAATTTTTTTTAGTGTGTTCATGTTTGTGATTGAGCAATAAATACTGCCCTGATAAGGTAAATAAGGTTCTATTCAATTGTCCTTGTTCAGCGTCACTGATTACTTCAACAAAACTTAATGCCTTCGGCACATGCAGCCTATCTGGAATACGCGTCCAATAAAATTCGCCCTCTATAAAATAACGCCCTGCCGTGGTTACTTCAATAACAGGTAGATTATGACGCTCTATAATTAAAGCAGGTTTGCCGTTAATGGTCACTGATTGCGGCCAATGCTGTTTATTACCCGGTAAATGAATAAAATAAGGCTGCTTCAAAGAAGCCTTTAAAATATGCCATGTTGCCGCAAAATTAACCTCATAAGGATGTAATGCTGTTTTAACTGAGGCTGATTTTTTAATGCGTAAGCGTAAAGGTGAAATCCACTCACACCGAGCATCATCTACTTTATTATAAATAACCGGACAGGGATTTTTTACCGGGGCATATTGCACCCAACTTTGCCATTCTTTTAAGCTAGACGGCACTATGAATTGATTTTCTGACGCAGCAACACACCGCATACTAAACATAATCATAACAATACTTAAGCAGATATAACGCACTAAAGACAACATAGCCCTTCCTATTGAAATCGTTTTTAAGCCCTATTTACCATTTTGCAATAGGCCATTGATTAATTTTTAAACCCTTTTCCAAATCACTCGCACTCACCTCTTCCATTCTGCCATCGCCATCAGGGTCAATGAAATAATAAGCAGGCCCGATATCTGGAATAACTTTGATTTTATACAATTGCCCGTTCACCCGATACTCATGAATGACTTTATCCCCTTTACGCACAATGGTAATATCCTCCTCCATAACCTCATCATCTACAATTGGTAAGGGCATATTAGGCACTTCAAGTTCTACAACCTCCTCAGCATAAAGATGAAATGAACACAACAGTATTACTATTTTATAAATATGATTCATACCAGCTCCTTGTTTATGGCTTTTGTCTAAATTATACGTCTCGTATTGAAAAATAACTGACTACTCTATTCGCTTTACAATTTTTTTAATGAAATACTTGCCAAGATAAATATCCGATGTATAATACCTAAATAGTTTGACGACGGGTCCTTAGCTCAGTTGGTAGAGCACCGCACTTTTAATGCGATTGTCGTGAGTTCGAATCTCACAGGACCCACCATTCAAACCCAAGACAGACCAGCTGATACGCTGGTTTTTTTATGTCTGAAATTTATCAAGCCATTTCTAATTGTGCCCTTTTTGTACGCTTTATTTTTGAATTATTTTTATACTCAGATAAATTTATCAACAAGGACTAGATTCCCGATAAAAAACTTCGGGAATGATGGATTTATATTAAAGAGTGTTACAGCTTAATTTGAGATTAAGTCCTTAATAACTCTTACGAACATAATTCAAAATTGAAACAGGCACCACTTTTCTAACGGGAAAGCCTTCAATTTCTTTGCGGTCGATTATATGATTTAAACGGCTTTCAATAGCACATAGATTTTTAAAATCGCCCATTGCAACAAACGATATAGCCTCACCTGTGAAGCCTGCACGACCCGTTCGGCCAATACGATGAATATACTCTTCCGGCTTAAAAGGTAAATCGTAATTAACCACGCGACTCAGTTCACCAATATCTATACCACGAGCCGCAACGCCTGTCGCCACTAAGTATTTTAGTTTGCCCGATTTAAAATCAGCCAAAACCTTTTCACGCATGGCTTGGCTTCTATCACCATGAATGCAATCGGCTTCAATACCACGTTTTGCAAGCTGGGCAACCAATTTCGCAGCCCCGTGTTTTTTCTCAATGAAAATGAGTGCCTGATCCCACTTTTGCTCGTTAATTAAATGACTCAACAAGGCTGATTTAGTGTCTTTATCGACGGTAATTAACCACTGCTTTATATTAGGTGCTGTGGTGGCTTTGGGTGAAATAGTAATTTCAGCCGCTGGCTTGCTTCTTTTATCATCAGAAAATTCATTGGCAATGGCACGAACAGCAGGGCTTATAGTCGCTGAAAATAAGAGGTTCTGACGTACTTCGGGTAAGCGATCAATAATCTTATAAATATCATTAGCAAACCCCATATCCACCATTCTGTCAGCTTCATCTAAAACCAGCACTTCAAGTTCATCAAAATGCAAGGCACGCTGATGAGCCAAATCAAGTAATCTACCTGGTGTAGCCACTAAAATATCAACGCCTTCGATTAAGCGTTCCACTTGTGGTTCAGAATCAATGCCGCCATAAATAGCCATGGAACTTAGATTTAGGTGTTTACCGTATTTAGCAACATTCGCAGCAACCTGAACCGCTAATTCGCGTGTAGGCGCAAGGATAAGTGCGCGAATGCGTTTACCCCGTAATTGACGTTCTTTGTTAAAGGACTCTAATATCGGCAGCACAAACGCGGCTGTTTTTCCTGTCCCCGTTTGAGCAGTAGCAATCAGGTCTTTACCAGAAAGAATAATGGGGATGGCTTGCTTCTGAATAGGCGTCGGGGCTTTATAACCCAAGTCTTTAATAGCTTGTACAATAGGATTACATAATCCAAGTTTTGAAAATGACATAGAGGCTTGAGTAGGTTGTGGTAAAGAGAACAAGACTTATTATAGCAGCAAGGGTTTGCGGCGAGCTGTATGGAACCACATTATTCAGCTCAACCAAGCAAGCACTATAAAAAACATCTTGCCAAGCTGAATTTTAATTGACATTATTTTCAAGAAAATCCTGTAAATCCTGTCCATATTGCTGTAAATCTTCAAGTAAGCCTTGTTCAGCATTACCTTCTTCTGCTAATACTTGTAATGTCTGCTGATAATCAGTAAAGCCTAAATAACCATTATCCTCATCGCTTAATCGTTGCTTACAAAATACTTGCCAACGCTGCATTTCTTCGTCGTTTAATGTTTCAGGATAGTTTCTTGCACGGTAGCGAAAAAACATGTCAGTCAAACGTTCGTCATCAGCGGAAAAATTAAAATCAGCTAATTGTTCAGGGGCTAATTCGCGTATTTCATTAATAATTTTTTTATCGTGTAAACCAAAAAATCCTCCACTATAAATCATCAAATCAGGGTCAGTTTCTGGTTCTCGATCAGGGTCTGCAAAAACCTCAGCCAAGAGTGCCTTTAAATCTGGGCGTTGCTTAATTAAGGTTAGATGGGCATAACACTGTGCTTTATCAATATTAAGTCGCTGTGCATCTTCAGCACGCACTACATTTGCAGGGGCAATAATAGGACATTTATTAATATGCACCACTTTCAAAGGAATACGTTTTACGCTCTTAGGTAAATTTTTTCTCGCGGTAAATACCCGTGTCTTAATTTCCTCTGCGGTTAAGCTCAACATAACCTCAGGATTAACCGATAAATCGTAAACAATCACCCCATTTTTATTGGTCGGGTGTTCACAGATGGGCAACACTAAGGCTAAATTATTTTTCTCCGCGCCATACATCCCTGAAACATGGACTAACGGCTTATAAGTGCCTAGCTCTAATAAGGTTCTCACCTCATGTTTACCGCGATTTTCTAAGAAAAAATCAAATAACTTTGGCTGTGCCTGTTTAATCAATTTTGCTAAGGCAATGGTTGCATACACATCAGATAAGGCATCATGGGCGGCATCATGCTCAATACCATTTGCAACCGTTAATTTATCTAAACGTAAACTCACTTTGCCCTTGTCATTGCTTGGCCAATTAATGCCCTCAGGACGTAATGCATACATGGTACGAATTAAATCAACCAAATCCCAGCGAGAATTATCCATCTGCCATTCACGCCCATAAGGGTCATAAAAATTACGATACAATAAATTACGCGTCACTTCATCGTCAAAACGTAAATTGTTATACCCTAAGGTACAGGTGTTCGGCTGTGCCATTTGCTGATGAATCAAGCCAATAAATTCAACCTCAGATAAACCCTGTTCCATCGCTAATTGCGGTGTAATACCTGTCACGCAACAGGCTTCAGGCTGAGGTAAATTATCAGGCATCGGACGGCAATAAATCACCAATGGCTCACCGATAATATTAAAATCAAAATCAGTACGAATCCCTGCAAACTGTACCGCGCGATCACGCTGAGGATTTAATCCAAAAGTTTCATAATCATGCCAATAAAAACTATGTTGTGCCATCTCTATTCCTTTAACTTATCAATGCCTAAATTCGCCAAACTATCGGCTTTATCATTACCGTAATTGCCTGAATGTCCTTTAACCCATGTCCATTCAATCTCATGCTGTTGCATGGCCGTATCTAAACGCCGCCATAAATCTTCATTCTTTACCGGCTTTTTAGCCGCCGTTTTCCAGCCGCGTTTTTTCCAATTTTGTAACCAGTCGGTGATACCTTGCAACACATATTTAGAATCACTGTATAAAATAATCTCACACGGCTGATTTAAACTTTCTAAGGCTTGTATCGCTGCCATCAGTTCCATTCTATTATTTGTAGTTTGTAATTCCCCACCACATAATTCTTTTTCAGTATCTGCGTATTTAAACCATACTCCCCAACCGCCTATACCCGGATTACCTTTGCATGCCCCATCGGTATAAATTTCAATTTTTTTCATACTATTTAATTTTTTTTGTTATTATCGACGTCGCTGTATCACTGTCCATCAACCTAGCCATTGCAAAATCAGACTGATAATTTTTAGCCGCTTCAATCGGAATATAATGATAATTACGCTTAATCGCTTTAATTGCATACGCCGCTATATTTAATTCATGTTTACGTCGTTCGCTATCAAAAGCCGTGCGTTTTGAATCATCAAAATTAAACCCTGCCGCCACTTCCACTTCAAAATTTAATAACCGTAACCAATCCTGAATACGAGTACGGGTCATTAGACTCGGTAACCACGGTGTTTCAGGCACGCGATGACGCATATATTGTAAATTAATATAAATATTCCACGGATTAAAACTCAATATAATTAATTTACCTTCAGGCTTTAAAATACGCTCTACTTCACGTAATACCTGATGTTTATCAGTTTCGAATTCTAATAAATGCGGTAAAATAATTAAATCCACGGAGGCTTCTTTAATAGGCAAAAAATCACTTTCAGCCTTAATTAAACAGTGTTGATTTTGTGGTCGCTGTTCATCATCAAGCACCACAAAAGATTGATAAAACTCACTTTCAATAAAATCATTTTCCCAGCCTAATGCACCAATTTGCACGATAACCTGCTTACAACTTACCGCCATAGCATGCTCTAAAAATTTTGCTTCCTGACGCTGCAAAATTCGTCCTTTAGGGCTTAAAAACCAATCAATTAATACTTTACGATGCATTATCAATCACACTCATCAGCTGAATCCAATAAATTAACGTTATAATACCATTTTAATTTATTTTTTAAGTCACTACATCCATTTATGAATAATGCGCTCTGTCCTATTCTTGGCTTTTCTGCTCCCAGCGGCACTGGAAAAACCACCCTGCTCAGTCAGCTCATTCCGCTCTTAAAAAAAAATAATGTACGAGTCGGTTTAATCAAACATAGTCATCATAATTTTCAAATAGATAAACCCGGTAAAGATAGTTTTCGTTTACGTGAAGCCGGAGCAACGCCTGTTATGTTAGTTTCCAGTCATCGGCGTGCTATTATCACTGAATTTGCAGAACCGACAGAACCTAATTTAAATGAACAACTCGCGTATTTTGACCAAACTGAGTTAGATTTAATATTAGTCGAGGGTTTTAAAGCGGAAAGCTTTCCTAAAATTGAATTACATCGTTCTAGTTTGTCGCAGGCACTCCGTTACCCTGATGACGATGCCATTATCGCGGTTGCCAGTGATGAGCCATTAGCCTTATCACGCAACATCCCTCTATTAGATTTAAATAATATTTCACAAATTACCGATTTTATTTTACACACGATATTAAAACATGACTGACACTTGTTATCACTCTTCACTTATTAGTCTTGACGATGCCTTACAACGTATTGCTAAAAACTTAACGCCTATTAAACTAGCCGAACAACAAACGCTTAAACAAAGTTTAGGGCGAGTTTTAAGCCATGATTGTCACGCACACTTTGATTTACCGCCTTTTGATAATTCAGCGATGGATGGCTATGCCTTTAATAGTCATGATATAACGTCACAAGCCTTTCAATTAACCCAAGTAGGCACTTCGTGGGCGGGACATCCTTTTGAAGGCAAGTTATTAGCCGGACAATGTGTGCGTATTTTCACCGGCGGCGTGATACCTGACGGAGCAGACAGTGTCATCATGCAAGAACAGGTGCAAATCATTGATGATGTTACTATTCAACTTCCTAGTGATACCCAAGCACAGCAACATATTCGCCCTAAAGGTGAAGATGCTCAACAGGGTGATTGCTTGCTCTCTGCACCCAAACAACTCACTGCCACAGATTTAGGCTTACTCGCTTCAGCAGGTTTTTATAATCTAACGGTCAATCGAAAACTACGCATTGCCTTTTTTTCCACCGGTGATGAACTTAGACCGGTTGGTAGTAAACTTGCGGCAGGTGAAATTTATGATAGCAATCGCTATACCTTAAATGCGTTACTACAACACCCCTGTCACAGCGTTACTGACTTGGGCGTGTTAATAGATGATAAAGCTTTAATTAAACAAACACTCTTAGACAGTGCTGAAAATTATGATGTGATTATCAGTACCGGTGGTGCGTCAGTCGGTGATGCCGATTATATTCAAGAAATTTTAACTGAAATTGGTGAAGTTAATTTTTGGAAATTAGCCATAAAACCCGGAAAACCACTGGCATTTGGACATATTAAACAATGCTGTTTTTTTGGCTTACCCGGCAATCCTATTTCTGTGATTGCCACCTTTCAACAATTAGTCATACCCGCACTACAGCAGTTAAGTGGTTTGCCCGCTAAAAAACCGTTACGCTTAAAAGCACTATGTAAAAGTACGCTGACTAAAAAAGCAGGCCGCTTAGAATTTCAACGCGGTATTTTAAGCCAAACAGATACTGGAGATTTTGAAGTGGTTTCAGCTGGCAAACAAGGCTCTAATATTTTAACTGCGAGTAGTCGCGCAAACTGCTATATAATTTTAGCAGCCGAACAAACACAGGTTAATAATAACCAAATGGTGACGGTTGAACCCTTTGAGCTATTTTTATAGAGGAACTCGAAATGCTGACACTTAATCAAGCTGCCCCTGACTTCACCCTGAGTGATACACAAAATATCGCCCATTCACTCACTGATTATCAGGGAAAATGGCTTATTCTATTTTTTTATCCAAAAGATAATACCCCACACTGCACTAAAGAGGCTTGCTCCTTTCGCGATGATTACAGCCAGTTTGGTGATTTAAACGCTCAAATTATCGGTATTAATACCAATAATAATCAAAGTCATTTAGGCTTTACTGAAAAACATCAATTACCGTTTACCTTGCTATCAGATCCACAAGGCAAAGTAAGTGCTTTATATGGGGCTTTGTTTAAATTAGGGCCGCTTAAATACAGCAAACGCCATAGTTTTTTAATTGATCCAAAGGGGATTTTAGTAAAAATTTATCGTGATGTTAAAGCTGAATCACACACACAAGAATTATTGCAAGATTTAAACACCTTGCAAAAAATTCAATAATAACTTAATTATGCTGCTCTTTTATTATTCTCATTATTATGAAAATACGTGGCAATTTTTAACACCGGCTGTAAAAAAATACTGGTATTTTCTATGCCTGCTTGTTCGATTTGAACTTTAGCAGCCGCTATTATTTTATGGGCATTCTCATCACTAACTAGACACGACACAATGCCATATTCAGATAATAAATTAACGTCTTTTGCGACAATATGTGAATCAGGCGTTAAATATTGACAATAAATAATACTTAAACCTGGCGCACCGCTATCTAACATAATATCCATTAACTCATCTGCACGCTCACGCTCTACTAAAACAGATAAATTGATTTGATTTTCAAGTATTTTTTGTTCCTCAGATGGTGCTAACTCACCTAATCCTGCTGACTTTCCTGTTGAACCCACTTCAAATACGGTTTGATCACGCCAATGCTCATCACCCATCAAATGATCAATGGCAGTGACCACTTGCTGCATATTTGCCTCATGATGGTGTGCATCATAATGGCTGGGTAAATTAAATAAACCTTTATCAATCGGCACTTGATACATAAAGCCCCTGCCCGGTAAATTTAATTCCCCTGCATGAGAAATGACATCAAAAATAAGCTCTGCTTCTGATTTATCAACCACAATCGTTAGCACTTCTTTTTCGCTTTGCTTAGTAATCCGTAACCAACCTAAACGATCTCGTAATCCTCGCCCTTCTGCATAATAAACAATAGGACCATGTCCGCCTGCATCAATTACCGCATTAGCAATTAAAGGTGTTTTATTTTTTTCAACAATACAATGAATTACGTCTAAATTTTCTTTTAAATAGCCTTCTACAACGTAGATACCTTTTGATGCCTCTTCTATTAAGCTATGATCTTTAAAGTGTCCTGCAACATACAGTTCAACACAAGGAATACTATAAACCGCTCCCATGCCTTGACGATGTAAATTACCTTCTTTAATAATAATTTGCATCACTTTATCAACCATGGTGTTGGCGACTAATAAGCGTATAAAACCTTTTTCAGGACTCATTGAAGGAAAAAACTTTTTATACCAACGCTTATCTTGCAAAGTTCCTCGTGCGTGCCAGCGAATAACACTGTGTCCTGCTGCCTTTAATTGATCTAAGGTTTGTTGAACATACGCTTCAGGTAATATAGCGGTGATGGTAGATACATTCTTAATTTCTGTGTACATAACAATCTCTTAAACTGATTTTAATAGTATAAATACCCTAAACTACACGGTTATTTCGGTTCGTTTTTGCGTCGCACTGGTCACTAAACCCACTGATAATACTGTCAAAATAGGGCCTACTGATGCTAAGGCTAAAACACCAAAACCATGAATAACACCGGGTACATTACTACCTACACCTAAACCTATCGCCAATACTAATGGCACCGTAATCGGCCCTGTTGTTACGCCTGCACTATCCCAGCCAAAATTAACAAATTCTTCAGTTGAAATAAAAGTTAGCACTAATAAAATCAAATAAGACGGGGCAAGAAAATAAAATAAAGGAATGTTATAAGCAATTTTTAAAATACCCGCTGCAATACCAAACCCTACTCCGATCGCAACGCTTTGCATTAATAATTGTTTAGGAAAAGCACCGACGGTAATTTTTTCAACTGTATCGCCTAACGCGTTTAAAGCAGGTTCGGCAAGTGTCGCACCATAGCCTAAAAAGAAAGCAAAAATAATGGCAACAATTTTTCCCCATTGTCCTGTTTCAAACAACGGCCCGGCATTAATCGTACTGCCCCAGATACTCACTTCAGCAAAAGCCGAGGGTACATTACCGCCTAACTGACTGCCTAATGGCGTTAGCCCTAAGGTAATACCTAAACCAAATAAACTCATACCGAGTACCGCAAATAAAACTCCCACGCCTGTTTCTTGAGGAAAATGCAGAGTTTGCTTTAAGTAATAACGTAATACTAAAAATAAAAATAAACAGAGTGGAATAATCGCACGTAAAGCCTCAATCATAGATTGCTGTAGTGCCTGCATAATATCTTTACTTGAATCCCAATGGGTTACCGATACATCTTGTTGCTCTGGTAATTTATTAATGACAATTAAAGGATTTTTAATCACAATCTGACCATTTTCAAGCACGGCTTGTCCGCCTTCTAAAACCATCGTATGATTTTTTTCCAGTTGACGACTGGTTACAAATTGATTAAATTCTTGTGTTGAAAAAGATTCACTACTCTCTGTTATCGCTTGCTGCTTAGTTTCTACAACGGCTTTAACCTGCAATTCACCTTTATAATTTGACGCTGCATAATAATCTTCTGCACTGTAATGAAAAAAGGCTAATAATAATACCGCTAATATTGGAAATAATGATGCCAGTGTCACAATACCAAAACCGGCATTATTTGAATTGCCTTTACTCACAACACGACACACCCCAATCCCTAACGCTAAAACTAAGGGTACTGTCACCGGCCCAGTCGTTACCGCACCACAATCCCAGGCTAAGCCTAGCACTGCACTTAAAACATCAATTTGGCTAAAGTAAGCTGAAATAGTCAATAATAATAAAACAGCAGGAATAATTAATATTTTTAACGACCAACCATAAAAAAACCGCAGCATACCTAATAATACCGCGAGGCCAACACCGATACCCACACACATCACCAATTGTCCTGAAAACTCATTTAATAATGAATAAAGTAACGGCGCTTTATCAGGATCAACTCCACTTCCAGCGGCTTTTAACACCGCAATAGCAGGTTCGGCAAAGGTCGCTCCAATACCCAATACAAAGGCAAAAGCGAGAATAACCGGTTTACCTGATTTATGCGGAAAAATAGAACCAATGGCTTCGCCTAAGGGCATTAACCCTAGCCTCAAGCCTTCCATGAAGAACATTAAGCCCATCAATACCGTCAAAATCCCTAAAGCAATCATCAAACTATAAACAATAGGTAATTGTAAAATTAATAGCTGAAAGACCATTAAATAAGCAACAATAAACCAAATACTCTTACATTGATCAAAAAAATGCCGTTTAAAATAAGGATATAGTAAACGTAAGGTTATTTTTAAACTTAATTTAGTCTGTGATTTTTTCATTATTGCCAACGTATTAATAAATTACAAATTACAATCAGGCTATACAATCCTTGTAAGTATTACTTACTAATCGTTGACCATGCAATTTCCCAAGTATCATTTTGATAAAAATCAGCAGGTTTTTTTAAAGCACCTGATAATATCTGTGTTAGCGTATTTTCAATCACGCCAAAAAAATAACAATACGCTCGTTGTGAATCAACGGTTTTTATTTCTTCTGCTTTAATGCCGCCATGTAAAATTCTTAAAATCTTAATAAAAGGCGGCGTTTCCATTAATTTTATTTCATCAGGTAAAAATTCATTTACATTCAGTAATAATAAAAATCGCATAATATCCGGTGCATCATCTGTTAAACGAAACCATAAATCCACAATTTCTCTTAACTGCTCAGATGATTTGCGATTACGACGACGAATATCGTCAATTGATACACTCAATCTATCAATAATCCAAGTATATAATGCTCGGGCAATTTCTTGTTTATTTTTAAAGTGTTTATATAAAGCAGCGCTATTTTTTACGCCTGAAAGTTCAGCAATATCAACTAATGAAGTATTAAAGTAACCTTTTTCCGTAAATAATTTTAAAGCTGCTAATAAAATATCATTACTCAGCTCTTCCTTAGTTTTTTCTATCGAGACTTCTTTTGTAGTTTCAGTTTCCGGTTGCATATTATTTTTATTTTTCAGCTTTATTCAAGCTTTGTTTTTTATTATTAGTAATAGTCGCTAGATAAAATAAAGCCTTTATCGATACGACTCAATTATTCAGTTTTTAAACTGCTATAGGCGGATTTCAAATAACTTATCATGGACCACAAAGTTAAAATAACCGCGATATATAACATCGCCAAACCAAACTGTTGCATCGACACGCCTGCTATAGTGTCGCGATATAATAAACACGCTATCGCTAACATTTGTGCTGATGTTTTCCACTTCCCCATTGATGATACTTTCACTGTCGCACGTTGACCTAATTCAGCCATCCACTCACGCAATGAGGAAATAATAATCTCTCTACCAATAATAATCGCGGCAGCTATCGTCATCCAAAGACTGGACTCACTCTCTACCAATAAAACTAACACACAGGCAACCATAATTTTATCCGCTACAGGGTCTAAAAAAGCCCCGAGCTTTGTTTCTAGTTGCATTTTTCTTGCTAAATAACCATCTAACCAATCCGTAAAACTCGCAATAAAAAAAATAAACGTCGTTGCAATATTAGAATATTCCCATGGTAAATAAAAAAACACCATGATAATGGGAATAAGCGCAATGCGTAATAACGTTAATAAGGTTGGTATATTTAATTTTTCTATCATTTTTAATAATGGCAGATGTTATATTTAATTTTCTAATAAGCGGTCCATATCCTTATGCCACTGCTCAATTCTTTAATAAAATTTATCACTTATCAAACTCAAGTGTTAAGCTATTGTTGCCAATAATCTTTATATTTTTCTACACTTCTATCATACCATTATTTCAATTCAAATAAGGCTTAGACTCTAAAACTCACTAAAAAATAGTCATAAAAAAAGGGCCTCACGACCCTTTCTTTGTTCAATTTACGCTTTCTTTATTCAGCCTGTGCTGTTTCAACTTCTTTCATACTCAGTCTAACGCGTCCCTGACGGTCAATTTCTAATACCTTCACTTTAACCACATCGCCTTCAGTCAATTTATCACTGACTTTATCAACATGTTCATTGGTAATCTGAGAAATATGCACTAAGCCATCTTTACCCGGTAAAATTGTCACAAATGCCCCAAAATCCATTAGGCGGGCAACTTTACCTTCATAAATTTTACCGACTTCAACTTCAGCGGTAATCTCTTCGATAATTTTACGAGCTGCCTCGCCTGCTGCTTTATCAACTGACGCAACATTAACCACGCCTTCATCGGTTAAATCAACAGTCGCCCCTGTTTGCTCAGTGATGCTACGAATCGTTGCTCCACCTTTACCAATGACTTCACGAATTTTACTTGGGTCAATTTTAAAACTAATAATACGCGGAGCAAAATCAGACATTTCATCACGCGTATCTGATAAAGCTTTATTCATTTCACCTAAAATATATAAACGTCCGGCTTTAGCTTGTTCTAAAGCAGTCGTCATAATTTCAGAGGTGATGCCATCAATCTTAATATCCATTTGCAAAGCAGTAATGCCTTGCTCAGAACCGGCTACTTTAAAATCCATATCACCTAAATGATCTTCATCACCAACAATATCAGATAATACCGCAAAATCATCTTGCTCTTTAATTAAGCCCATTGCAATCCCAGCAACCGGTGCTTTAAGCGGCACACCGGCATCCATTAAGGCTAAACTGGTACCACAAACTGAAGCCATTGAGCTAGAACCATTCGATTCTGTAATCTCAGACACCACACGCAGCGTATAAGGAAAATCAGCCATATCGGGTAAGACTGCTTTAACACCCCGTTTTGCTAAACGACCATGACCAATCTCACGACGTTTCGGTGAGCCAACAAACCCTGTTTCGCCTACACTGTAAGGAGGGAAGTTATAATGCAACATGAATGATTCTCTATATTCACCGGCTAATGCATCAATGATTTGTGAATCACGTTCTGTACCTAGTGTTGCAACCACTAACGCTTGTGTTTCACCACGCGTAAATAAAGCTGAACCATGGGTTCTTTCTAAAACACCGGTACGCACAGAAATAGGACGCACTACGTCTAAGTCACGACCATCAATACGCTTTCTATCAGTCAAAATTGCTGAACGCACCACGCGTTTTTCAATTTCTTCGATAATATCGCGAATCGCCGCTTCAACATATTGCTCATCAGCGGTTAATTTTTCAACAACAGCCGCTCTAATCTCTGATAATGTATCTTGGCGTACTAATTTTTCTGCAATTTGATACGCTGATGCAATAGATGCTTCAACTTCAGTGCTAACTAATTTTTCTAATTCAACATCCGCATCAGCCGCTACCCAATTATAAAGCGGGGTATTCACTTCAGCAGCAAATTCAGAAATAGCCGTAATCGCTGTTTGCAATTGTTCCTGACCAAATAGCACTGAGCCAAGCATAATTTCTTCGCTCAAATTATCCGCTTCCGACTCTACCATTAATACTGCTTGCTGAGTCCCTGCAACCACTAAATCTAAGCTTGAATTTTCTAAATCTGCTTTACTCGGGTTTAACTTATATTCACTATCAATATAACCGACACGAGCCGCCCCAATAGGACCATTAAAAGGCAAGCCTGATACCGCTAATGCGGCAGAAGCACCTAATAAAGCAGGAATTTCTGGGTCTACTTCAGGATTTAAAGAGACCACTGTAATAATAATTTGGACTTCATTCGTATAGCCATTTGGAAATAACGGACGAATAGGACGATCAATTAAACGAGAGGTTAAGGTTTCTGTCTCTGAAGGACGGCCTTCACGTTTAAAAAACCCGCCTGGAATTTTTCCTGCCGCGTATGCTTTCTCTTGATAATTAACCGTTAAAGGAAAAAAATCACCTCCATTAGCTTCTTTTTTACCTACAACACTGACTAAAAGTGTTGTCCCTTGGACATCAATCATCACTGCACCGCTTGTTTGACGGGCAATTTCACCTGTTTCAATACTTACTAATTGTTCGCCGTATTGAAATTCTTTTCTGATAGGTTTCAGGTTCACTATTGTTTTTCCTTCGTATGATAAATTGGTTATATAACCAAGAGAATAAGGCAATAAAAAAGCGGTCTAAAACCGCTTTTTATAAATCTTAAAAATTATTTACGTAATCCTAAGCGAGCAATTAAGCTTTTATAACGCCCAGAATCTTTGCCTTTCAAATAATCCAGTAATTTACGACGTTGATTTACCATGCGTAATAATCCACGACGCGAATGATTATCTTTTTTATGTTCGGCAAAATGCGGTGTTAAATGATGAATATGAGCGGTCAACAAAGCAACTTGTACTTCAGGTGAACCGGTATCAGTATCTGATAAACGATATTCTTCAACAACGGCTTTTTTTTGTTCTGCTGTAAATGGCATTTTTAATCCCTATGAATTAAGAGTATATAGATAAATATTCCCACGATAGGGTGTAGGAATGAATGAAACGAATTAATTTAAATTAAAGACTCGCTTGGGTTGTATTTTATCATTTATTAACTTTTCACCCAAGCCTAAAAAAATTTTATTATGGTATAAACGACATAGTGGAAATTCAGCATTCATATCCACTCCTTCAGGTAATATTCTTTGTCCTTGCTTAATTAAATCGGCTTCAAATTCAGCTACATCAATAGCAGGAATAGCTTCCAAAGGCTTGTCCACCGGAATCAATATCGCATGCAAAGCTTCAACAGAGTTTACATTTTGTAATTGCTCTATTTCTTGTGCGTCACTAAGTTTAAAGCAACCTGCTTCGGTTCGACGCAATTCTTTTACTGTTCCGCCACAACCAAAATAATGTCCGATATCTTCTGCCAACGTCCGAATATAAGTGCCTTTAGAACAACGCACATCTAAGGTTAATAATTCACCCTCAAATTTCAAACACTCAATACCATAAATAGTAATTTTTCGAGCTTTACGTTCAACTGTTATGCCTTCACGGGCTAATTCATACAGTTTTTTACCATTATGTTTTAAAGCAGAATACATCGGGGGGACTTGCTCAATCTCACCAGTAAATGTTTCTAAACAATGTTGTAGCATTTCATCAGTAATCACCGGTACAGGCTTTTCTTCTAAAACTACACCCTCTACATCACCGGTTTCTGTCATCACCCCTAACTGAATCACCGTCTGGTAACGTTTATCATCAGCCAACATATAAGCAGACACTTTCGTCGCTTCACCCAAACAAATCGGTAACAATCCGGTTGCCAAAGGATCTAAACTACCTGTATGCCCTGCTTTATTCGCATTATAAAGCCGCTTCACTTCCTGCAATGCCCAATTAGAACTCACGCCTTGGCGTTTATCTAATAACACAATACCATGAATATCCAGCCCTTTTTTACGTCTTGCCATGATTATTCGTCGCTATCAGACTCTACTTTAGCATCTTCCAACAATAATTCTGATACACGCATGCCGTGTTCAAATGAATTATCATAGACAAATTTTAAATAAGGCACACTACGCAAACGCATACGATGCCCCATTTCTGTACGGATATAAGGCATAGCATCATTTAGCCAGCCCACATTATCCTTTTGACCCTGTTCATCAGTGCCTAAGACCGTCACAAAAACTTTTGCAGTGGCTAAATCCTTGCTTAATGCAACTTCATTCACCGTCACAAAACCGATTCGCGGATCTTTAATGCCTTGCTGTAAAATAATAGCAAGTTCTTTTTGCATTTGCGATGCAACCCGCGAACTACGTTTAAACTCTCTAGCCATTACAATTCACGCGCTACTTCAATACGTTCAAATACTTCAATTTGATCGCCATTTTTCACATCATTGTAATTTTTAACACCAATACCACATTCCATGCCCATTTTAACTTCATTGGCATCATCTTTAAAACGACGTAGTGATTCTAACTGGCCTTCATAAATAACAACATTATCGCGTAACACACGAATAGGTAAGCTACGTTTCACATAACCATCGATGACCATACAACCTGCAATCGAACCAAATTTAGGTGAACGGAATACATCACGTACTTCAGCAAGCCCGACAATATTTTCTTTGATTTCCGGAGCTAACATACCGCTAATTGATTTTTTAACTTCATCTAACGCATCATAAATAACGCTGTAGTAATGTAAATCAACTTCTTTTTCAGCAATTAATTTACGTGCTGTTGAATCCGCTCGTACATTAAAACCCATTAAAACAGCACCAGAAGCCAAGGCTAAATTAACATCACCTTCATTAATACCCCCTACACCGCCATAAATAACTTTAACATGTACTTCCTCAAACGAAAGATTCACTAAAGATTCACGTAATGCTTCTAAGCTACCTTGTACATCTGTTTTAAGGACAATATTAAGATTAGAGGTTTCACCCGCAGCCATTTTAGAAAATACTTCATCTAATTTAGATGCTTGTTGTGCCGCTACACGCAATAATTTAGTCTTATCTTCACGATGCGAAGCAAGCTCTCTTGCTGCACGTTCATTTTTAACAACGATAAAATCATCACCCGCATTTGGCGTGCCGGATAAACCTAAAATTTCAACCGGAGAAGAAGGACCGGCTAGTTTTAATTCACTGCCATTTTCATTAAACATAGCCCGAACACGTCCGTATTCTTGACCACATAAAATTATTTGTCCTTGTTCAAGCGTACCTTTTTGAACCATCACTGTTGCAACGGTACCACGTCCTTTATCTAAGCGTGACTCAACCACTAACCCAGATGCTTTACCTTCTACTGGTGCTTTTAATTCTAAAATTTCAGCTTGCAAAATAAGTGCTTCAATCAGAGCATCAACCCCTTCACCCGTTTTAGCCGATATTTTTAAGAATAAAACATCGCCGCCCCATTCCTCAGGCACGACTTCCAATCCGGCAAGTTCCTGCATCACCTTATCAGGATTTGCATCCTCTTTATCCATCTTATTCATCGCGATGATTAAAGGTACTTTCGCGGCACGGGCATGTTCAATGGCTTCTTTGGTTTGCGGCATAACACCATCATCAGCAGCCACAACCACAATAACCACATCGGTAATATCAGCTCCACGCGCACGCATTGCAGTAAAGGCAGCATGTCCAGGGGTATCAAGAAACGTTACATTACCATGGTCTGTTTTGACTTGATAAGCACCAATATGCTGCGTAATTCCGCCTGCTTCACCTGATGCAACCCGTGATTTACGGATATAATCTAATAATGAGGTTTTACCATGATCAACATGCCCCATAATTGTCACAATAGGGGCTCTAGGAAATTCTTCACGATCATCATCTTCAGTATGCTCAGCAAGCATATCGGTTTCATGATCATCTTGACTAGTCATAATAGGCGTATGACCCATTTCTTCCACTAAAATACTCGCCGTTTCTTGATCAATACTTTGATTAATCGTGGACATAATACCTAATTTCATTAGATATTTAATCACTTCCCCGACTTTAATACTCATTTGCTGAGCTAGTTCAGACACAACAATATTTTCAGGAATTCTAATTTCTTTAACAACAACTTCAGTTGGCATCTCAAAAGCATGCTTTGCATCCACTATAAACTGCTGTTCTTGCTTACGGCCAACTTTCTTACGACCTTTCTTGCCATAATTAGGTTTAGCACCGCCTGCAGGCTTATCTGCACGTCTATGCACAGGATTTGCTGGCTTAGCCGCCCCTTTTCCTGCCGCGCCCTTAGCATTATTACCGCCACCGGTATTAGTCGCCGTTGCAGGTTTTTTACCTCTAACAGGACCACCGCCCGCTTTACGAGCCGCTGCTGCTTTTTTTGCTGCTGCCGCTTTTCTTACTTTTGCTGCATTACGTTCAACAGAAGCTTCTAAGCGTTTTGCTTTTTCTATTTTTAAACGCTCTTCTTCGGACACTTTATTTTTCTTTTCTTCTTCAAGGCGAGCTGCTTCAGAGACTTTATCTTCAGCTGCTTTTTTTGCGTCAGCTTCAGCTCGTTCACGTGCTACTTTTTCGCGATGCAACTGTCCTTCAGCATCTTTCTTGGCTTCATTTTCAGCTAAATCTTTTTTAATGCTCGCTAATTCAGCTTTGTCTTCTTCAGTAACCGCATCTTCACGTTTAATATAGGTTTTTTGTTTATTAACTTGTATATTAATAGTTTTAGTTTCTTTACCAGGTGTGCTGCCTTGCTTTAAAGCGGTCACGGTACGACGTTTTAAGGTTACTTTTTTAGCTGCTGCCGCCTCATCTTCTTTGCCGTGTGATTTACGCAAATGAGCTAATAGCGTCATTTGGTCATCATCACTTACCATCTCATCAGCAGTTTGTTTAATACCCGCTTCCTTCATTTGCTCTAATAGTCGTTCTAGAGGAATCCCAACTTTACCAGCTAATTCTTTGACTGATTTATTACTCATTTTTCAACCTCTCCGTCTTCATTAGCAAACCAAGGTTCGCGTGCTGTCATGATTAATTTAGCTGCCATAACCTCATCGAGGCCATCAACACCAAGCAAATCACCAACAGCTTGCTCGGCTAAATCATTCATCGTTATAATGCCTTTGCTCGCTAACTCATATGCTAACGTTTTAGACATGTCTCTCATTTCCAGTAAATCTGCTGCGGGCTCTGCCACTTCAATTTTTTCTTCTGAAGCCAGCGCACTCATCAACAATACATCTTTTGCTCGTGATCTTAATGTTTCAACTAACGCCTCATCAAAGCCATCAATTTCTAACATCTCACTGGTAGGAACATAAGCCACTTCTTCGACCGTATTAAACCCTACCTCAACTAATACTGTTGCAATATCTTCATCGACATCCAGCTTCTGCATAAATAAATCAATCAAGTTACGCAATTCAGTTTCTGTATTTTTATTAACTTCATCGGCATTCAGAACATTTAGTTCCCAGCCAGTTAATTCCGTTGCCAGACGTACATTTTGTCCACCACGGCCAATTGCTTGTGAAAGGCTATCTTCTGACACCGCAACATCCATTGTATGCTTATCTTCATCAACCACAATCGATTCAATTTCAGCCGGTGACATCGCATTAATCACAAACTGGGCATCAGTATCATTCCATAGAATAATATCAATACGTTCGCCATTTAATTCATTAGAAATTGCTTGGACTCTTGAGCCACGCATTCCTACACAAGCACCAACTGGATCAATTCGTGGGTCGTTACTTCTCACCGATATTTTAGCTCTTGAACCCGGATCACGCGCCCCGCCCAAAACATCAATTAAACCTTCGCCTACTTCAGGTATTTCTAGTTTGAATAAGGCAATCAGTAAATTAGTATCTGTACGGCTCACAAATAACTGCGGCCCACGTGCTTCGGTACGAATCTCTTGTAAATAACCACGAATACGATCACCGACCCGCACTGTTTCGCGTGGAATCATTTGCTCACGTGGAATAAACGCATCAGCATTGCCACCTAAATCCATATAGATGTTACCTTTATCGATACGCTTAACCACACCCGTCACTAATTCACCCACACGGTCAGCATAAGCATCGGCAACTTTCTTACGCTCTGCTTCTCTTACTTTATGGATAATGACTTGTTTTGCCATTTGAGCTGAAATACGGCCAAACTCGACAGATTCAATTTCATCTTCAACAAAATCATCAACTTCAATTTCAGGCTCGTCTAGTTGTGCAGCCGCCAATGAAATTTGCGTGGTAGGAAATTCAACGCCGCCTGTAAAATCACCGCTATCCGCCATAACCTGCCAACGACGATAGGTTATAAAATCACCCGTTATGCGGTCAATATTCACACGCGTAATAATAGGGAATTCATAGCGTGCTATAGTCGCACTTTCTAATGCAGACTCAACAGCCTGAAAAATAATTTCTTTCTCAATCTCTTTTTCATTCGAAAAAACATCGACAAGAACTAACATGTCTTTATTTGCCATTTAGACTCTCCTAAATTGAATAATCTGGCTCAAGCCGTGCTTTAGACATGGCAAGAAATGGAATTTTATAAATCTGTCCTTCTTCTTCAAGATAAACAGTATTATCCTCAACACTTTTAATGATTGCCGTTATTTTACGGCGACCTTCAACAGGCTTAAACAAATTGACACAAGCTTGTTGACCTATAAATTGTTCGAAATGTTTGATAGTAAACAGCGGACGTTCCATACCCGGCGATGAAACTTCTAAATTATATTCACCAATAATAGGGTCTTCTACATCCAGCGCACCACTAACTTGATGACTGACTTTAGTACAATCTTCCATATTAACGCCATTAGGCGTATCAATAAAAATTCGTAAAAAACCATGTTTTGGGTGTGAATTATATTCTACCCCCACACATTCATACCCCAAGCCTTCAACAATAGGTTCTATTATTTCTAACAAATGATTAGGAGCTTGTTTCATCACGCCTCACTTTCTTTTACACATAAAAAAAGAGGCAAAAGCCTCTTTCTTAAACTAACTTGATAACTTCATTTATCAGAAGTCATAAACATAAAAGGCTCCATAAGGAGCCTTTTATAAGAATCTGGTAGCGGGGGCAGGATTTGAACCTACGACCTTCGGGTTATGAGCCCGACGAGCTACCAAGCTGCTCCACCCCGCGATTGATTTGTACAATTATACAAGCTATTCTCATCTTGGCAAGTTTTATTTTAAATTAATTAAAATATAACAACACTAAGCCTGCAAAGATCCCCGCAATCACATCATCAAACATAATACCAAAACCACCCGATATCTTTGCATCTATCCATTTAATAGGCCATGGCTTAAGAATATCGAAAATTCTAAACAGTATAAAGCCCCATAAAACATTCGACCAACTGAAACTCACGAACCACAAAGTAATTAAATAACCGGCAATTTCATCCCAAACAATACCACCAAAATCATGCTCGCCTAATTTATCCGCTGCAATGCCGCAAATCCATATGCCTACAACCGATACCATCACGGTAATCGCACTGTACAACCAAAAATCCACACCAGATAGTAATACATACACTGGAATCGCCGCTACGGTACCAAAGGTTCCCGGGGCTTTACGTGCCAGTCCTGATCCAAATCCAAACGCCAAAAATAAAATCGGGTCTCGCATCACCTCCGCGGCTGTTAATTGATTGTTCCCGACTACTTTATTATATAAATTCATATTTTTTACCTTGAAAAATGCTCAAATCCGCCTTGCTTAAAACTAAATGCCTGCTGATTATACGTAACACTTAATTGTGTTTGCTCTGTAATAAGCCCAATACAATGATAGTCACCCCCTTCTAATAATGCCGCCTTATCAGCCGCAATGGTAAAACACAGCTCATAATCATCGCCCGCCGATAAAGGCATTTGCCAATCGCCAGTCTCTTCTATATAGTGCAAAACAGCTTTAGATAACGGCAATGCGTGATAATCAATCTCAGCCCCCACCTCACTCCGCGCCAAAATATGCCCTAAATCAGCTAATAATCCATCGGAAATATCCACACAGGCATTCGCTTTACCCCGTAAAAATAATCCCTCATTCACACGCGGCCGCGGGCAATTAAAATGTTGCAAGCTAGCGTCATTATTTTCAGAAATAAAACCTTGTTTAATTTTTAAGCCCAAACCGCCATCGCCCAAACAACCGGTCATATAAACCAAATCACCGACTTGTGCAGTAGAACGCTTTAAAGCCTCGCCTATTGGCACTAGCCCCATCGCTTGAATACTTAAAGTTAAAGCACCTGAAGTGGTATCGCCACCAATTAAATCAACCTTATAGCGTTCCGCCAAAGCAAATAAACCGCGTGAAAATTCAGCCAACCAAGGTTCATCAATCGTTGGTAAGGTCAGTGCTAAACTAATCGCTATCGGCTCGGCACCCATACTGGCTAAATCACTTAAATTAACCGCTAATAATTTATGCCCTAAATGTTCAGGATCTACATCTGCAAAAAAATGCACGCCCTCAACCATGGTATCGGTAGTAATCGCTAACTGATAGCCAGCCGGCACATCTAATAAAGCACAATCATCACCTACGGATAATTGGGTATACTCACGCTGCGGTGGTCGTGTAAAAAATTGTCGAATTAAATCAAATTCTGAAATAGCCATTACGCTCCTTTAAATAACAGGTATCATAGCGGAAATTTTATACTTATTTTTTATAGACATAACAATGATGATGAAATGGTTATCACTTTCTACTTTAATCCTTATACTCGATCAAGCCAGTAAAATTTGGGTTGATACTTCTATGGATTTATATCAATCTTTTGCTATTTTCCCTAGCTTTAATATTACGTATGCTCGCAATTATGGGGCGGCGTTTAGTTTTTTAAGTGATGCAGGCGGCTGGCAACGTTGGTTTTTTGCGGTGTTAGCGATTGGTATCAGTGTAGGATTAGTGATATGGTTAAAACGCTTAAAAACCGAAGAAACCTTACTTGCCCTGTCTATCAGTTTAATTTTAGGCGGAGCAGTGGGCAATATTATCGACCGCGTGCTGTATGGCTACGTTATTGATTTTTTAGATGTCTATTATCAAACTCATCATTGGCCGATTTTTAATATTGCTGATTCCGCAATTTGTGTCGGTGTTGCCTGTATGCTCTATGAATCATTTACCAATGACAGCGACAATACTAACGATTCAAATATTGAAAAATAAAATTGACCATAAACGCAATCAGTAATAATACCATCCCCAAAGCAAGCCCCAGCTCAAACTCACCTTTGCTGGTTTCCAATGCAATCGCGGTAGTCATAGTGCGTGTTGAGCCTTGAATATTACCGCCCAACATCATCGCCGCACCCACCTCACCGATAGCACGTCCGAATCCTGTCACTACCGCGGCAAGAATAACCCCTTGTCGTTCCCTTAATAATGGCAAAATTAATTGTGTCTGCGTTGCGCCTAATGATTTTAAGGTGGTCACTAATCGTCCATCAGCTGATTGAATGGCAACAATGGTCATATTTAAAATAATCGGCATAATTAAACAAATCTCACCCAAGATAACCGCGGTCTCTGTATAAAGTAATCCATATTCACCCAACACTCCGCGCCGACTCAATAAACCATAAAAAACCAAGCCAATCATCACCGTTGGCATCGCCATTAACGTATTTAGGCACTGTAATAAAAATTGTTTGCCATAAAAAGCATTCACGGCAACGATAATACCGACAGGAATAATAATAATCGATGCAATCAGTGTGGCTAACAAGGCTAAACGTAACGACACCCAAACAACCGCATAAATTCCTTCATCAAAGCTTAATACCAACTGCCCTGCCGACAATATTGCATCAATAAAATAATTCAAGTTTATTCACGCTGCCAATGACCTGATTTACCCCCTGATTTTGCATCTAATTGCACACCTTGAATAACCATACCCCTATCAACCGCTTTACACATATCGTAAATAGTTAACAACGCCACTTGGGTTGCCGTTAAAGCCTCCATTTCAACGCCTGTTTGTCCTTTGGTTTTTACTATCACCTGACATTCAATAGCACTATTTAATTGATCTATTTCAAAATTCACTTCAACATGGGTAATAGGCAACGGATGACATAACGGAATTAAATCTGCGGTACGTTTACTCGCCATAATCCCAGCAATACGGGCAATTGATAATACATCACCTTTTTTATGCTCACCCGATTCAATTAAAGCCAAAGTACTGGGTAGCATTTCAATGATACCTGAGGTTATCGCAATACGTGATGTGCTGGCTTTATCACCAACATCAACCATATGCGCTTCACCGGATTGATTAAAATGAGTTAATGTTGTCATAAAATATAAATTAATCGCTAAAAGTGTAAAAATAGACGCTATTATCTATTTTTTAATCCCTTGAATATATACTTATGTCGATAAAAGTTGTTTATTTCGCCAGTTTAAAAGAGTTACTCGGTCATAGTGAAACCTTGCTCCCCACCCCCACAAGCACTGTCTCAGTCATCGATATATGGCAACAAGCCAATCCAGACTTAACCATACCAAGCAATACCTTAGCTGCGGTAAATATGGAATATGTGAGCTTAGAATATCCCATTGCAGACAATGATGAAGTCGCTTTTTTCCCACCTGTCACTGGTGGTTAGTCATGATTAAAATAACCGCAAACGCTTTCAACCCTTATACTGAAATTCAACAGCACCAAGCACAACAATCAGGCTTACAGGGAAAATTTGGGGCAACCAGTCTTTTTATTGGGACTATGCGTGATTTTAACGAGGGGCAAACCGTTCAAAGCATGACCTTGGAGCATTACCCAAAAATGACTGAAAATCAATTAGGTAAAATAGTGAGCGAAGCCCAGCAACAATGGGCATTATTAGACAGCCTCATTATTCATCGAATTGGTGAAGTTTCACCTGATGATAGTTTAGTATTAGTGGCTGTTTGGTCTAGTCATCGTGGCGATGCATTTGATGCCAGTCGTTTTATAATGGAAGCGTTAAAATCACGAGTTCCGTTCTGGAAAAAAGAACAATTAACCAATAATCAGCAACAATGGGTCGCTAAAAATACCGATGGTTATCAAAACTCTTAACTAGGCAAAATCTTTTTATGGGTATGAATAGACATCAACATGCCAAAGCCTGCAAATAAAGTCACCATTGA
>ENA-ORXI01000336-ORXI01000336.1-sediment-metagenome-genome-assembly--contig:-NODE-336-length-37982-cov-10.731539_pt1 | contig 37982 bp, 39 predicted proteins | sample MGYA00237861_ERZ511468 | MGnify/ENA primary metagenome ERZ511468 (study PRJEB26299, sample SAMN06266213) | sediment metagenome | isolation source: Hudson Canyon methane seep mesocosm | place... | reverse complement strand
GATTTAGAAAAAAGCCATCGCGTTAATATGAATATGATTGGCTTGGATGGTAGACCTCAAGTTAAAGATTTACGCAGTTTATTATTAGAATGGCTGACTTATCGTACTGAAACAGTGCGTCGCCGCCTGCAATATCGCCTAGATAAAATTATTGATCGCCTCCATGTATTGGAAGGTTTGTTAGTTGCCTATCTTAATATCGATGAAGTGATTGCGATTATCCGTACTGAAGATGAGCCTAAGTCCGTATTGATGGAACGGTTTGGAATTACAGATCGTCAAGCAGAATCAGTTTTAGAATTAAAACTACGTCATTTAGCTAAATTAGAAGAAATGAAAATTCGTGGCGAGATTGATGAGCTTACGAAAGAACAGAAATCATTAGAACTATTACTGAGTTCTGATACACGCTTAAAAACGTTGATTCGTAAAGAGCTGACAGCGGATGCTGAAAAGTTTGGTGATGATCGTCGTTCACAGATTGTTACTCGTGATGCTGCCAAAGCACTCAGTGAAATGGAGCTGTTACCAACTGAGCCTGTAACGATTGTATTGTCGGAAAGTGGCTGGGTTCGAGCAGCAAAAGGTCATGATGTCGATGCCGAAGGCTTAAATTACCGTACTGGTGATCGTTATATGACATCGGTGAAAGCACGAAGTAATCAACAGATTGTCTTTTTAGATTCAACGGGACGAAGTTATTCTGTTGCCGCACATACTCTGCCATCTGCACGAGGACAAGGAGAACCATTAAGTGGACGCTTCCAGTGTCCTGCTGATGCTAGGTTTGTTGCAGTATTAGCTGGAGATATGGATAAACCTCTATTATTATCTAATACGGCTGGTTATGGTTTTATAACAACACTAGATAATTTGCTGGCTAAGAATAAGGCGGGTAAAGCCTTATTCAATCTACCCGAAGGTGCTGAAATATTACCAGTCTTGTGGCTAGATAGTATCGGCACTGATCAGCTAGCTGTGACGGCTGGAGATGGTCGCTTATTGGTGTTTGCAGCGAGTGAAATGCCAAAGCTTAATAAGGGTAAAGGTGTTCGCTTAATTAATATTACACAAGCCCGCTTTAGTGCTAAACAAGAGTGGTTGCATTCTGTTACGGTCATTCCTGAAAGTCGTAGTTTAACTTTGCATGCAGGTAAACGACATTTAACATTGAAACCAGCTGATATTACCCATTACACGGGTGAGCGTGGCAAACGAGGCAATAAATTGCCAAGAGGTTTGCAAAAGGTGACAGATGTTGAAGTGGCTGAGTAAGCTGAATGGCAGAAACTCCTTCTGATCGTTTTATAGCTTCGGCTGTAATGCTGAAACAAACCAGCCAGCATCCATGGGGCAATGACGTATGGAGTTTGAAAGGGGTTGTGCCGGGCTTATCTCAGGAGGAACTTCAACAAATAGAAGAGAAAGGCGAACTACATCTATGGCCTGATTTACAATTGCAGCTTTATCCACTGCATTGTGATTCTTATTATCACAACCTAGTATCTGATGAACCTAAGGTATATCTAGTTTGTAGCCAGAATGAGGATGTTTCGAGTTCACCTAAACCATTATTATTGACAGTAGATTATGATGAGGCCGCCTCTTATATGGAAACGGGTGAAGATGTATTTAGTACCGCCTTATCTGATGAGCTGGGCATTTTTTTAGAACGGTTTGTGTTGGCACACTATCAACCTGAGGAACCTAAAAAACGTCGTCGGCAGAAATGGCATAATAGTGATAACAAGCGATGACAGATAAAGATGAAGCTTTTTTATCACGCTGGTCACGTCGAAAGAGCTCTCCTAATGAAGAGTTAGAACAAGAGAATCAGCAAAGTACAGATGATGTAAAGCCTGCCCCAATTGCTGAAGATATATCTGACCCTGATGAGAGTGAAGCTCCACTATGGCAACAAGATGATGTTGACGATGATATTAAACAACAGGCTTTAGCCGCTTTATTTAAGCAGCCGGAGTTTAATGATGTTGACCACATGAACGAATATGATGAAGATTTCACCAAATTTAGTGGTTTAGGTGATGTCGTCACACAAGAAATGAAACGCATGCTTCGCTTAGCAGAAGAAAAAACACGACCAGAACCAGAGATAGAAGCAGAAAAACAACAAGACATTGCTGATTCTCAAGCTGAAGAAAGCGATGATAATGAACAAGATAATGAGGAAGACCGACTTGCATAAAGCAGTACAACACGCTGGTGAAATAGACATCATGCCAATTGATTTAGTGGAATTTAATTCGGCTGGTCGCATTCTTATTATTGGTCATGCTCAACAAGTCGCATCAGTTATTCCTCATTTAGCTGGCTTAACGATGAGTGCTGTAGTCACGGATAATGAACCTACGTCAGATTATGAAGGTGTGACGCTGATTGACAGCAGGATTAAGACTATTGAAGGCTGGATGGGGGACTTTTCTGTTCAACTGGATAAGCAAGAGTTGAAGGTTGATTTAGTGCTCGATTTATCCGAGCAGCCAATAATGACAACTGCTGTTTTGCCTTTGGGATATTTTGCCCCTAGAGAGTGTGCTCAAGTTTTAGCAGAAACATTACAACAATTGCCAGATTTAATTGGTACTTTTGATAAGCCTCGCTACTTTAGTTATAAAGCCTCAATTTGTGCTCATTCTCGTCGGCAAATATCGGGCTGTGAACAATGTATTCAAGCTTGTCCTGCCGATGCCATTATTAGTGCCGGAGATACGGTTAAGGTTAATCCCTCTTTATGTCAGGGCTGTGGTAGTTGCACTGCCGTTTGTCCTTCTGGTGCAATGTCATACGCTTTGCCAACATTAGATATCAGTATCAATCGTGCTCGCAAAATGATTCAGGCTTGGTTTGATGTTGATACGCAGCCTCCTCACATTGTTATTCATGATTTGGATCAAGGTCAGTTATTAATCGAGAACCTAGGGGATACACTGCCTTCCAATGTGATGACTTTTTCTATTGAAGAAATTGGTGCTTTAGCAATGCCGTTTTGGCTAAGTGTTTTAGCCTATGGCGCATCAGGAATAACGGTTTGGGATGCAGGCAGCCATAGTGACCATGACTGGTTAGAATGTCAGCAGGAAATAGATAAAACAAACCAGCTATTGACGGGGCTGGGTTATAAAGAACAGTTAGTGAATTGGTTTTCAGCTAATAACTTCACACAGTTAATTAATCATCTATCATCTACACCAAAATTAGAGGGAATGCAGGCTGCCACTTTTGCAGGTGTCGATGATAAACGTCGAATGATTAGTATTGCCCTTGAACATTTACACAAACAGGCTCCTAAAGCAGTTGATGTATTAACATTAGATTCAAATGCTGCTTTTGGTGAGATTCAAGTCAATACCCAGACCTGTACCTTATGTCATTCATGTGTGTCAGTTTGTCCTGTTGGTGCGGTGTTAGATGGTGTGGATCAACCACAACTTAACTTTATCGAAGATCTGTGTGTGCAATGCGGTTTATGTGAAACCGCATGCCCTGAAGATGCAATTGACTTGGTTCCTCGTTATTTACTTTCTCGTGAACAGGCTCGAAAAGTGAGGGTGTTACATGAAGAAGCGATATTTAATTGCATCAGTTGTGACAAACCATTTGCTACCAAGAAAATGATTGATACGATGACTGAGAAGCTAAAAGGGCATGCCATGTTTCAAGGTGAAGCGTTAGAACGATTGAAAATGTGTGAAGATTGTCGAGTCAAAGCAATGTACAAAAATGACCAAGGTTTATAACTAAATGAGTGATGATAATAAATTATGGCGCGTACAAACCTATGCCTTGTTGGCACGGTTATTATCATCTCCGCCTGATCAAGCCCTTTTGGATAATCTTGCGGCTATCGAAGTCACTGAGCCTCAAAGTCCAATGGGCAAACAATGGCTACAATTAATCTGTGCGGCAAAAAAAGCGGATGAATCAGCCGTGCATGAGGAGTATCAGGCTTTATTTATTGGGGTGACACACGGGGAATTAATTCCTTATGGCTCTTATTATCAAACGGGATTTTTGATGGAAGAACCGCTGGCAGAGTTGCGTGCCGATCTGGCTCGGCTGGGTTTAGAAAGACAAGATGAGACTGCTGAACCTGAAGATCATATTGCTGCTGAATGTGATGTGATGCGATTAATATTAACCGCTGAAGGTACGCCCATCGTGACGGCTGAGGATTTCTATAAACACCATTTATCACCGTGGTGTGCTAAGTTTTTTAATGATATGCAAGAGGCAAAAAGTGTTGATTTTTATCGTGCGCTAGGGAAGTTCGCCGCGGCATTTATAGCGATGGAATCTAGCGACTTTAGTTCATAGGTTTGTTTGTGAGGGAGTTGTTTTTCCGAATCTGTTCTTTTTGAAGGTGGATAATAAAGCGGCAGAGTAAATTGAAACCGCGATCAGACATACCGGATAACTGGCAATAATAACTCGGATGATGTGAACGAATCACATCCACTTGGCAGTCGATAGTGTGTGGCTTGTCGAGTGAGAAACTTAGTTTTGCAGGGCAAGAACTGGCGATAATCTCTAGATCGCTCTCAAAGGAAATACCCATGCTAGAAAGCTCAATAATCTTGACCGTATTGTTGGTTAGTTCTAGCTTAGCTTGACCGTTGGGTGCTATTCGAAAGCTATTACGGCGCGTATCTGGGGTTGTAAGCGTAATTTTGGGTTTCATTACTCAGCCTGCTTTGTTAGTACAAATTCAATTCGGCGATTAATGGCTCGATGTGCTTCAGAATCATTTTCTTCAAGTGATACGGCATCACCAAATCCGGTGGCGGTAAGACGAGTTGGTTTAATGTCATTTTCAATGAAATAACGTAATACTGTTGTTGCTCTAATGGCTGACAGTTCCCAGTTGGAAGGAAATCTAGCCGTGGCAATGGGTTGGTTATCAGTATGCCCCATTATGTCTAGTCGATAGGCTGGAAATTTGTTTAAGTTTTCAATGATGCCATCAAGGATGGGTTGTATCTCAGGTTTAAAACTGGCATCACCAGAATCAAATAACACTGCACCATTAACCCGAATATATATTTTGCCATTTTTGGGCTCACTAACATTAACCTTATGCATTACATTATTGGTTTGAAAGGAGCTGACAAGTGCATAGGCTAAGGGTTCTAACTCATGATCCTTTTCAATAATATCGAGTGGAAACTCAGTTTCTACCGGCAAAGGCTGAATTGAGGGTGATTCTGGTAGTTCTATAATACTGGTGTCATAACGCTTTAATGCAGACTTTATATTGTCGGAGATTGATAAAAAGCGATCTTCTTGTATGGTTGATAAAGAAAACATCAAAACAAAAAAGACGAGTAACAGCGTCATTAAATCGGCATAAGTGAGTAACCAGCTAGCACTTTCATGTTCTTCAATATCCATTATAGGTACCTATAAGTGCGCTTTATGGTCTAGTGAAATTGGTTTGCGTTCTTTCTCGGGTAGATAGGCGGTGAGCTGCTCATACACATGGATATAGTTATCATTAACTAGAATTCCTAGTGCACCTTCACGGATAACTTCAATATTAGTGACTTCATTTAAGGTGCGCGCTTTTAATTTTCCCGCGATAGGTAAAAAAAGCATTGCCGAGAGTAAGGCCCCGTAAAATGTTGTGAGTAGAGCAACAGCCATGGCTGGGCCGACAGATTGAGGGTCATCGAGTTGTCCTAGCATTTGAATCAGACCTATTAAGGTGCCGAGCATACCAAAGGCGGGGGCATAGTTAGCCATTTTACGAAACACATCTTGAACTGAGTAATGGCGTGCCACTAGCGATCTTATTTCATTATCAAGCGTGCTCGTTATTATTTGTTCTGATGCCGCTTCTGCGAGTAAATTGCAGGTGCGATTTAACACATGGGAGTCAGTTTCAACATCGGCTAATTTTAGCAGGCCGTTACGATGACTAATTCGACTGAGGCCAATCATGGTATCAATCATATCGGGAGTATTGATTCTATCGTGGGTGAAAACAATAAATGCGGCCTTAAAAGCGCGCAGTACATCTTTGAATTGTACCGTTAGCAATGTGGCAGCAGTGGTGCCGCCAAATACGATCATTAATCCCGGGATGTTTATAAAAATATCAGCATCGCCACCCAATAATATGGCTGAAACAATCAGCGTTAATCCTGAAATGATACCGATAAGAGATGCAAAATCCATATGTAAACCCCGCTTTGGTGGATACGTTGAGCAATAATAAGTTATCGGTGGAGAGTCGCACAGGATAAGCTGTCAGGCAAGAATTTATTTTAACTTGTTCGAGAAAGGATACTTTAATTGACTAAATAGGGTTTGGACTTGCTCGAATGCAAGCTGTAGGCGATAATCTATTTATTAGAGTTATTAAATAGTGTTGTTAAATTTTATATAACATTTATTCGCTTGATACTTGGAATTTAGGAACATTAGCTTATGAACGATAAAGCAGCATTTTCTAGGCGCAACTTTCTCAGAAAAATGAGTTCCACTATCGGTGGGGCAGCATCACTAGCTGTTATTTCACCGACGATTCAAGCTAGCCCAGTTATTGAACAGCCTGCCGATCAAGGTGAATCTAAACCTCAACAGAAAGGCTATCAACGCTCTGAGCATGTTGACACGTATTATCGCCTCGCCGATTTTTAAGGGTTATTTATGAAACTGACTAAACGCGATCCAGCTTCAAATGCTCATCAATCAGGGGTTAATCGACGAGTATTTCTGAAAGGTTCTGGTATTGCCGCTGGCGGCGCAGCTTTTATGAGTTTATTGCCCCCAGCAATGATTCAAAAGGCACAAGCAGCAGAAAACAAACGTCCTGCCTATGACGAAGGTGAAATCAAAAAAGTTCGTAGTGTATGTAGCCACTGTAGTGTCGGTTGTGGTGTTGTAGCTGAAGTACAAAATGGTGTTTGGGTCGGTCAAGAACCGAGTTTTGAACATCCATTCAACCTTGGCTCACATTGTGCCAAAGGTGCTTCATTACGTGAACATGGCCATGGTGATAAACGATTAAAATACCCAATGAAGAAGGTTGCTGGTAAATGGCAACGTGTTTCATGGCAGCAAGCCATTGAAGAAATCGGTGACAAGATGTTATCGATTCGTGAGCAATCTGGCCCAGACTCTGTGTATTGGTTAGGTAGTGCTAAACATAATAACGAACAAGCTTATTTATTCCGTAAGTTTGCGGCTCTTTGGGGCACAAATAACGTTGACCATCAGGCGCGTATTTGTCATTCAACCACTGTTGCGGGTGTAGCCAATACATGGGGCTACGGCGCTATGACTAATTCATACAATGATATTCACAATGCAAAAGCAGTGTTTATTATTGGTGCTAATCCAGCTGAAGCACATCCAGTCTCACTACAACATATTTTCCGTGCCAAAGAAAAAGGTGCGCCAATCATCGTGGTTGACCCACGGTTCACCCGAACAGCTGCACATGCAGATCAACATATTAGTATTCGACCAGGAACGGACGTTGCTTTTGTGTGGGGTATGTTATGGCATATCTTCAAAAATGGTTGGGAAGATCAAGAGTTCATCAATCAACGTGTTTATGGCATTGATGATATTCGACAAGAAGTAGCAAAATGGACACCTGATGAAGTTGAGCGTGTAACAGGAGCTAATGAAGCTGAAGTATTAAAAGCGGCTCAAACGATGGCTGAGCATCGTCCGGGTACCTTTATTTGGTGTATGGGTGGCACACAACATACAACAGGTAATAACAATACACGCGCTTATTGTATATTCCAGTTAGTGCTTGGAAATATGGGCGTATCAGGTGGTGGTACCAATATTTTCCGTGGCCACGATAATGTACAAGGTGCAACGGATTTAGGCGTGTTATCACATACCTTACCGGGCTATTACGGCCTATCAACAGGCGCATGGAAACATTGGTCTAAAGTGTGGGATCTTGACTACGAGTGGATTAAGAGTCGCTTTGATCAAGACTCTTATGAAGAATCAGGCGGCAAAGCTGCAAGCCCAATGAATACCAAAGGTATTCCTGTTTCTCGTTGGATTGATGGTGTTTTAGAAGATAAAGACAATATTGCTCAAAACGACAATGTTCGGGCAATGGTGTTGTGGGGACATGCTCCAAATAGTCAGACACGTGGTCCTGAAATGAAATCGGCGATGGAAAAACTCGACTTAATGGTTGTCGTTGATCCTTATCCTTCAATTTCAGCAGTATTGAGTGACCGCCAAGATGGCTTGTATTTATTGCCTGCTTCAACACAATTTGAAACTTATGGTTCATTGAGTTCATCAAATCGCTCAATGCAATGGCGCGATAAGATCATTGAACCTTTGTTTGAATCAAAACCTGATCACGTGATCATGCATAAGTTTGCGACTAAACTTGGCTTTGCAGATCAGTTATTCAAACATATTAAAGTGAATGGCGAAGAGCCATTGATTGAAGATATTACCCGTGAAATCAATAAAGGTATGTGGACGATTGGTTATACCGGTCAAACACCTGAACGCTTGAAGTTACAAGCGGCAAATTTACATACTTTTAACAAAACCACATTGAAAGCCGAAGGTGGCCCATGTGATGGTGAATATTATGGTTTACCTTGGCCTTGTTGGGGTACTGCCGATATGAAACATCCGGGTACGCCATTGCTATATGACACCAGTAAATCAGTTGCAGAAGGTGGTTTGACCTTCCGTGCTCGTTTTGGTGTCGAACATGATGGTGAAAACCTATTAGCAGAAGGTTCATTCTCAGCGGGTTCTGAGATTGAAGATGGTTATCCAGAATTTACAGCTGATATGTTGAAAAAACTGGGCTGGTGGAATGACTTAACTGCACAAGAAAAGATTGCTGCAGAAGGTAAAAACTGGAAGACCGATTTATCAGGTGGTATTCAACGTGTTGCAATTAAACATGGTTGTGCACCATTTGGTAATGCTAAAGCACGTGCTGTTGTTTGGCAGTTCCCTGATCCTGTGCCAATTCATCGTGAAGCTTTATATACCAACCGTCGTGATTTAGTTGAAAAATACCCAACTTATGAAGATAGACGTAGTTTCTACCGTCTGCCAACACGTTATGGTTCGATTCAGGCACAAGATTTTAGTAAAGACTATCCACTCATTATGACCAGTGGTCGTTTGGTTGAATATGAAGGTGGTGGTGAAGAAACTCGCTCAAATCCATGGCTTGCTGAATTACAACAAGATATGTTTGTTGAGATTAACCCTGCTGATGCCAATGATGCGGGTGTGAAACATGGCGAACAGGTTTGGGTTGATGGTCCTGAAGGTGGTGAAATAAAAGTGATGGCTTTTGTCACACCTCGAGTAGGACGTGGCGTTGTCTTTATGCCATTCCATTTTGGTGGTCATTACCAAGGAAAAGACTTGCTGGATAAATATCCTCAAGGTACGGCACCGTATGTGCGAGGTGAGTCTTGTAATACTGTATTTACCTACGGTTATGACTCAGTAACTCAAATGCAAGAGACTAAAGTATCTCTTTGCCGAATTCGTGCGGTATAGGGGATAGATATGGCTAAAATGAAGTTTTTGTGTGATGAAGAACGTTGCATCGAATGTAATGCCTGTGTCACGGCATGTAAAAATGAGCATGAAGTTCCTTGGGGTGTAAACCGTCGTCGTGTTGTAACTTTAGATGATGGTCAGCCGGGTGAAAAATCTATTTCAGTTGCTTGTATGCATTGTACTGATGCACCTTGTCAGGCTGTGTGTCCGGTAGATTGTTTTTATACCACTGAAGATGGCGTTGTATTACACGATAAAGATATGTGTATCGGTTGTGGTTATTGTTTTTATGCCTGCCCATTTGGCGCGCCACAATACCCTCAAGAAGGGGCTTTTGGTTCTCGAGGCAAGATGGATAAATGTACTTTCTGTGCTGGTGGCCCAGAAGAAGATCATTCTCATGAAGAGATCGAAAAATACGGTCGTAACCGTTTAGCTGAAGGTAAGTTACCTTTATGTGCTGAAATGTGTTCGACTAAATCATTGCTCGCAGGTGATGGCGATGTGGTTTCTGAATTATTCCGTAACCGTGTTGTACGTCGTCAAGGTCGTCAAGAAGCATGGGGCTGGGATACAGCGTATAACGTCAAATGATGAAATATCTGTTTATAGTACTTTTAACGTTGAGCTTGTCGGCTTGTTATGAAGATAGCGATGTTACCTTGCATCAAGCTGGCGTCTATAAAGGCAAGCTTGATACACATAGTCAAACTGCTGAACAACGCGGGGCCATTTTGGCTAAACGTTTTGGCCAAGTTCAAACGGATCGCTAATGTCTAATACAAGCTCCTTAACTAGACGTAAAAAGATGATGACCTGGACAGGTATCATGATGTTATTGGCAATATTTCTGTTACCAATGACGGGGTATATCTCAACTGGTTTCGCTACAGCTGCTAGTGACGAACAAGTAGAAGCAACAAACCCAAAATCAGATTACTGGCGCCAAGTTAGAGATAACACTACAGGTTACTCAGCCGTTAAAGGCCGTGAAACCAATGAGTTGATTCAAGGCTCTGGTCAAAATTGGCGTCAATTACGTAATGGACCTATCGCACAGTATGGTAGCTGGTTATTGGGTTTAATGTTGGCAGTATTAGCTGTTTTCTATTTATGGCGTGGCGAGATTAAACTCAGTCATCCTCGTACAGGTAAAACAGTAGAACGCTGGACGTTAAAAGAGCGCCGACTGCATTGGCTTACAGCCATTTTGTTTGTCATATTAGCCGTCACAGGTTTAAGTCTCCTATACGGTCGCTTGGTCTTAATACCTCTACTTGGACATCATGGTTTTGCCAGTTATGCTGAGATAGCTAAGTGGACGCATAATATCTTAGGCCCTGTATTTATGGTCGGCTTGTTATCAATGATGTTTAACTGGTTCAAACTGAACTTCTTTAACAAAGTTGATCTGCAATGGATGAAAGAGTTTGGCGGCATGATTGGTAATAAACATCCCTCAGCAGAAAAACTAAATGCTGGTGAAAAGATGTGGTTCTGGTCTTTAGTCATGATGGGGCTAGCGTTATGTTTTACTGGTTTGGTTCTCGATTTCCCTAATTTTGACCAACAGCGTGAAGTGATGCAAATTTCACACTTAATCCATGTTATTACAGCGCTAGGTCTTGTTGCCTTTTCATTTGGCCATATTTATATTGCAACGATAGGTACCGAAGGCGCCTTAGAAGGAATGGTGTCGGGCCATGTTGATACAGCTTGGGCTGAGCAGCATCATGATCTATGGTTGAAAGAGCTGGAAGAGAATGCGTCTGTAGATAAATAATACGTTGATCTAGATCAGTAAATAGCTGGATTGAATATTCGAGTACTGGGGAATATGCTATGCTGAACTCATCTTAAAGAGGAGTCAGTAATGCCATTAACACACCACCCATTAACGAAAGAATTTCCAGAATATAAAGAACAAATTCACGCACTAAAATCGAGCAATAATTATTTCCATCATTTGATGGAGCGCTATGAAGCGATTGATAAACAAATTTATAGAATTCAAAGTGGTGAAGAGCCAACAAGTGATGATTATGTAAATCGCTTAGGAAAAGAAAGGCTTTCTATGAAAGACGAGCTCAGAGATATAGTTATACAAAACAGTTAATTACTTGTTTTATTCATATTAAAGCGAAGTAAACCAAGACCACCAAATAGTCCCTATTCGGTGGTCTTTTGCTGTATAGGCTTTGTACTTGGAAATGTTTGCGGTTTCAATCCTCGCATATGACTTCACAATTGGTTCTAGGCATGATATTTTCATCTATTAAGCTAATAAATAGTGGCACCAAGTTGGTGCTCAATAAACGTCTAAAGAGAGAATTATAGATGAGCAAGCAGGAAATCAGTGCTCGTAAAGCGGGTAATAAACTGAAGTTACCAAGAGCTGTGGGCAAAGGCAGACAAGTTGATCCTAAAGCTTTGGCAGAAGTTCAGGCTTTATTAGGTGAAGAATCAAGACAAAAAGATCTATTGATTGAGCATTTGCATAAAATTCAGGACGCTTATCAGCACATCTCTGCCGCTCATTTAGTGGCTTTAGCTCGTGAGATGAAACTGTCTAAAGCAGAGGTTTATGAAGTCGCTACTTTTTATCATCACTTTGATGTGGTTAAAGAGGGCGAGACGCCACCTCCAGCACTGACTGTTCGTGTCTGTGAATCTTTAACCTGTGAAATGAAGGGTGCTCAAGATTTAATTAGCTCATTAGAAGATGGCATGGGCGATGGTGTTCGAGTGCAAAGAGTGCCATGTATTGGTCGTTGTGACAAAGCGCCTGTTGCTGTAGTCGGCATGAATCCAATTGAGGATGCTGATGTTGCTAAGGTTGAAGCGGCTGTTAAAAGCAACGCGATAGAAGCTGAAACCATTAAACCTATCGACTACGATTCTTATATAGAAAAAGGTGGTTATAGCACCTACCAGCTATGTGTTAATGGTGCTTACAATGTGGACAAAGTGCTGGATGCAATGGATGATTCTGGTTTACGTGGTCTAGGTGGTGCGGGTTTCCCTGCCGGACGTAAATGGCGAATTGTACGTGGCATGCCAGAGCCAAAATTAATGGCCGTTAATATTGATGAAGGTGAGCCCGGTACTTTTAAAGATAAATACTATTTAGACCGTGATCCACATTGTTTCTTAGAAGGTACATTGATTGCTGCTTGGGCCGTAGGCATTAATGATATCTATATTTATCTTCGTGATGAATATGCTGCGATCAGACAAAGTTTAGAACAAGAAATTGCTAAGTTAAAAGCTAATCCCCCTGTAGAACGATTACCTGAAATACATTTACGCCGTGGTGCGGGTGCTTATATTTGTGGTGAAGAATCAGCTATGATTGAGTCGATCGAAGGTAAACGTGGTATGCCACGTCTTCGTCCACCTTTTGTTGCTGAAGTCGGTTTGTTTGGTAGACCAACATTAGAACATAATATGGAATCACTCTATTGGGTTCGAGATATTCTAGAGAAAGGTCCTAGTTGTCTGACCGACCATGGTAGAAATGGTCGTGTAGGTTTACGTTCATTTTCTGTTAGTGGCCGTGTAAATAAACCGGGTGTTCACCTTGCTGATGCAGGGATCAGTATGAAAGAATTGATTGAAGAATACTGTGGTGGCATGATCGATGGACATGAATTTTATGGTTACTTCCCTGGTGGTGCTTCGGGCGGTATCTTGCCAGCATCAATGGGTGATATTCCATTAGATTTCGATACTTTAAATGAATATGGTTGTTTTATTGGTAGTGCAGCGATAGTTGTATTCTCTGATCAAGATAGCGCACGTAAATTAGCTGTGAACGCGATGAAATTCTTTGAAGAAGAATCGTGTGGTCAATGTACTCCATGTCGCGTCGGTACTGCTAAAGCCGTTACTTTGATGGAAAAAGATAAATGGGATGAAGATTTGTTAGAAGAGTTATCAGACGTGATGATTGATTCTTCAATTTGTGGTTTAGGCCAAGCAGCTCCAAACCCAGTTCGCAGTGTAATGAAATATTTCCCTGAAGAATTAACAAAATCAGGGGCGAAATAATGGCGATTAATTTCACTTTAAATGGTGAGGAAGTAGTTGCACAACAAGGTGAAACATTACTAGATGTAGCCAAACAAAACGATATTGATATTCCACATCTTTGTTATTCAGATAGACAGGGCAGCGATGGCAACTGCCGAGCCTGTGTTGTTGAAATTGATGGAGAACGTGTATTAGCACCATCTTGTTGTCGAGCGCCAACAGAAGGTATGACAGTTCAATCGAATAGTGATCGTGCTGTTAAATCACAGAAAATGGTCGTTGAGTTACTTAAATCTGATGTGTCAGAGAAACCTCATACTTTAAATTCAGAATTAGATTATTGGGCAACTAAGTTAGATATTGGTTTACCTCGTTTTGATGCGCGCCATCAAGCTGAAGCTGATAATTCACATCCAGCTATTGCTGTGAATATGGATGCTTGTATTCAATGTACTCGTTGTGTTCGTGCTTGCCGTGAAGAGCAAAATAACGATGTTATTGGTTTAGCATTACGTGGCACACATACTCAAATTGTCTTTGATCTTGATGATCCTATGGGTGAGAGTAGCTGTGTAGCCTGTGGTGAGTGTGTTGAAGCTTGCCCAACTGGCGCCTTAATGCCTGCCAATGATGTGGGTATGGTTGAACCTGATCGTAAAGTAGAATCTGGCTGTCCATTCTGTGGTGTTGGTTGTCAAATGACGTATAACGTTAAAGATGACAAAATTATTTCGGTTGAAGGTCGTGATGGACCATCAAACAAAGGGCGACTATGTGTTAAAGGTCGTTATGGCTTTGATTATGTTCACCATCCACACCGTTTAACGAAGCCATTAATCCGCCGTGATGATGCACCGAAATCAGCTGAGTTCTCAATGGACCCAAATGATGTTGATAAAATTTTCCGTGAAGCAACATGGGAAGAAGCATTGGATGTCGCTGCGAATGGCTTTAATAAGATCCGTGATGAACAAGGTCCTAACGCTTTAGCAGGTTTTGGTAGTGCTAAAGGGAGTAATGAAGAAGCTTACTTATTCCAAAAATTAGTGAGAACAGGTTTCAAAACCAATAATGTCGATCACTGTACGCGTCTTTGTCATGCTTCATCGGTTGTCGCATTGCTAGAATGTTTGGGCTCTGGTGCGGTATCAAATCCAGTTTCAGATGTTGAAAAAGCAGAAGTGATTGTTATCATCGGTTCTAACCCGACAGTTAATCATCCCGTAGGTGCAACATGGATGAAAAATGCCATGCGTCGCGGCACGAAATTGATTTTAATGGATCCTCGTTCAACAGAGTTATCACGTCAAGCAACACATCATGTAGCATTTAAACCGGGTAGTGATGTACCCATGTTGAATGCGATTATGCATACGATTATTGAAGAAGACTTAATTGATCCAAACTTCATTGCCGAGCGTACTGAAGGTTTTGAGGCGATGAAAGATCACCTGAAATCTTATACTCCTGAAATGATGGAACCTATCTGTGGCGTCCCTGCAGATACGCTGAAACAAGTTGCTCGATTGTATGCCACATCACAAGGTTCAATGATCTTGTGGGGTATGGGGGTTTCTCAGCATGTGCATGGTACTGATAATGCCCGCTGTTTGATTTCTCTGGCTTTAATGACAGGGCAAATTGGTCGTCCAGGAACAGGTTTACATCCACTACGTGGCCAAAATAATGTACAGGGCGCATCAGATATGGGCCTAATCCCAATGGTATTCCCTGATTACCAGCCTGTGAACGATCCAAAATCACATGCTTATTTTGAAGAGTTATGGGGCTGTGAGTTAGATAATAATCCTGGTTTAACTGTTGTGGAAATCATGCATGCTATTCATGCCGGTGATTTAACGGGACTCTATGTGCAAGGTGAAAACCCTGCGATGTCCGATCCTGATGCTAATCATGCTCGTCAATCTATGTCTGAATTACAGCATATGGTTGTACAAGATATCTTCTTAACAGAAACAGCTTATTTAGCAGACGTTGTATTGCCGGCCTCAGCCTATTCAGAGAAGACGGCTACTTTTACCAATACAGATAGATTAGTTCAGTTGGGTCGACAAGCTGTACCGCCACCGGGTGATGCACGCCAAGACTTGTGGATTATTCAAGAAATGGCTCGTCGTTTGGGTCTAGATTGGAATTATAAAGATTCTCAAGAAGTATTTGAAGAAGTTCGTAAAGCTGTGCCAACAATGGCTGGTATGACATGGCAACGTTTAGAAAATGAAGGTTCAATCGTTTATCCATGTTTGAATGAAGGGGATCCCGGTGACGATGTCATCTTCACTGATAGCTTTGAGCGTGATAATGGTTTAGGTAAATTTGTACCGGCTGATATTGTGCCGCCGGCAGAACGCCCTGATGCAGAATATCCGTTTGTATTGATAACAGGCCGAATGCTTGAGCATTGGCATACAGGTTCAATGACACGTCGTTCTAATGTATTAGATGCTCTTGAGCCAGAAGCAGTGGCAACGATTAACCCAATTAGTTTAGATGAGATGGGCGTTGAACCTGGTGAGATGATTACTTTATCAACTCGCCGTGGTGAGATTTCGATGATTGCTCGTGCTGATGAAGCTGTACCAACTGGTGCGGTCTTTATGGCATTTTGTTATTACGAAGCTGCTGTTAATAAGCTGTCGAATGCTGCTCTTGATCCTTCGGCAAAAATACCGGAGTTCAAATACTGTGCTGTTAAAGTAACACCTGGTGGTGAATCTATGCAGTTCCATAGTTATGGCGGTGGTCAATCTGATAACCAACTGATGTAAAACATAGAAAGCCAGTTTAAATTGTAGTTTCGTCATCCTCGCGTATGCGGGGATCTATGGGCCGTGAATATATCCGCTATCGTTGGATTCCCGCCTACGCGGGAATGACAGGGTTATTTAAACTTACCTAGCTGTTCAATGACCACAGGGTTTTATACCTGATTCAAATGGAAAGTGAGTCAATGCCGTTAAATAAGCCTACTGCTGAGATACAGACATATCAGGATACTGATTGTGATATTGCGCTTAAAAGTCAGGGCTGTTGGACTGTTAATGCCATTCACAATGTCGTCGAACCATTAGCTGATTTTTGCCAAACGTATAAAAACTGCACAGTGCTGTGGGATGTCTCTGCTATCGAGGAGATAGACTCAGCAGGTATGATGCTATTTATTAAGTATTATGATGCACTGCTTGCTAATCACTGTTCTGTGACGTTACAAGGTGCGACAGAGAAGCATGAGCGACTTTATACCCTATTACGCAAGCATATTGTTAGCTCTTCACCTAAAACGAATATACCACTAAACCAGCGTATTCTTTTGCCATTTAATTATTTAGGCAAATGGGCAATGGGCTTAGTGACGGAATTGATATTATTTATGTCATTTTTTGGTGAAAGCTCACTGGTTTTCTTTAAGTCATTGTTACATCCATCAAGTATTCGTTATGCCGCTATTGTGAAAAATATTGAAGAAGCAGGCTTACGGGCACTTCCTATTGTGGCATTAACAAGTTTCTTGATTGGTATTGTTATAACTTATCAGGGTGCTGTTCAGTTAGAGAAGTTTGGTGCCAACATCTTTATCGTTGAAATGATTAGTATTTCTGTCACCAGAGAGTTAGCGCCACTTATTACAGCTATTGTCGTTGCTGGTCGCACAGGTTCATCATACACAGCACAATTAGGTGTGATGAAAATAACAGAAGAAATGGATGCCATGAGAACAATGGGTTTTAATCCTCATCATTTCTTGGTCATACCACGAGTGTTAGCTTTGATAATTGCCCTACCTTTATTAGTTTTCTTCGCTGATATTATTGGCATTCTCGCTGGCATGCTAATTTCTGAGATTCACTTACAATTATCATTTGCTGAGTTTTTACATCGCTTACAGAATGTCTTAGATGTGAAACAAGTGTGGATTGGCATCATCAAAGCCCCTTTCTTTGCCATATTGATTGCGATGGTTAGTTGTTACCGTGGTTTTCAGGTTGAGAAAAATTCCGATAGCATAGGACGTTACACAACGATAAGTGTGGTTAATGCAATTTTCTTAGTTATTGCCTGTGATGCCTTATTCTCAGTGCTCCTAACGGAGCTTGGCATATGAGTGAACCTATGATTACGGTGAAAAACATAGTCACTCAATTTGGTGACAATCTAGTTCACGATGGGGTGAACCTTCATATTAATCAGGGTGAAATATATGGTTTATTAGGTGGTAGCGGCTCTGGAAAATCAACCTTATTAAAAGAAATGATATTGTTGCTACAACCTCAGTCAGGAGATATCAATATTCTCGGCCAGAGCATTATTAATAGCACTGAGAGTGAAAGAGACTTCTTACGCCAACAGTGGGGGATTTTATTTCAAAATGGTGCACTATATTCATCTCTAACAGTGGCAGAAAATATTGCGATTAGTCTTAAAGAATATACCGATATACCCATAACGTTGATCAATGATATAGTCAGAATGAAAATTGATATGGTTGGATTACCATCACATGTTAAAGATTTATATCCAGCTGAATTAAGTGGCGGCATGGTGAAACGTGCCTCATTGGCTCGAGCCTTAGCACGCGATCCAAAGTTACTCTTTTTGGACGAGCCAACCTCGGGTTTAGACCCTATTGGTGCAGAAGCCTTTGATCAACTGATACTCGAACTTCGAGCAATGTTAGATTTAACGGTTGTGATGGTGACACATGATTTGGACTCAATATGGAATACAGTGGATCGATTAGCGGTGCTAGCCGGTAAAAAAGTGGTTGCTGAAGGGAGGCTAACTGAGGTTTGTCAGAACCCTCATCCAGAAATAAAAGCGTTTTTTGGAGGCAAGCGAGGACAAGCGAGAATGCAAAATGGAAAGTAAACTTAACTATACACTTGTGGGAATATTTGTTGCTTCATTGTTAGCAGGTCTAATAGCATTTGTTTATTGGCTAGAAAAACATGAGGGTAGCCAGCAATATGACTATTATCATGTCTATATGACTGAATCAGTATCAGGTTTAAGTACTGATGCATCAGTAAAATATTTGGGTGTTGATGTAGGTTCAGTAATAGATATTGATATCAATCCTAATAACTCTGAGCAGGTTCAGTTATTGCTCGAAATTAGACAGGGCATCCCTGTTAAGTTAGATACAAAAGCAACACTTAGGTTCTATGGGGTGACAGGTTTAGCCTTTATGGAGCTAATGGGTGGAGGTAATGATTCTCCCTTACTCAAACAAGGTGAAACTGCCGATATTCCCATCATTCAAGAATCAGCGTCAACATTCTCTAATATCGAAAAAACCTTAAATTCTCTTGCTAGCAATTCGGCTGATGTTTTAGAAAAAATTGATCGTTTATTAAGCACAGATAATTTAAATAATGTGAATGATATTTTAGTGGAAACAAAGTCTCTACTTGCAGCGTTAAGCAAGCAACAGCCGCAAATTAGTCATTTGCTTGATACTGGAGTTGCTGCAGGGAAAAGTATTGATGATGCCTTTAAGCAGGTTACTCTTGCTGCAGATAGTGTTGCGGCAATGACCAAAGCACTAGAGAAAAATGGCAATATTATGGAAATACAATTTGGTCAGACATTAGCTGAAATTGATTCAGCTTCAAATAGTGTTGAGAAAATGGCCGATAGTTTTAATCATAATTATGCTGATATTGGTCAGGAGATAAGTGGTGAAGTAGAACATAGCCTCGTTTTATTTAGACAATTGCTTTATCAAATGGATAGCTTGGTTGTTGAGCTGCAAAGAACTGCGAGAAATATTGATGATAGCCCTAGTGATTTGTTATTTAAGCGTAGTCAGCCTAAATTAGGACCAGGAGAGGAGGCGAAAGGTGGGAAATAAATTACTCAGTGTTTTGATTTTCATAGCGATGAGTTTGGCAGCAGGGTGCAGCATCATTAACCCAGAATCAAGTCAAGCTATCGAGGTTTATACACTATCTCCAATTTCATCAGTGACAGGAATTTCAGCAGAAAACAAAGCTGATAATGCTGTGGTATTAGCACTTTCGCCACTTCGTAGCTCACGAGCTTTGATGAGCTCAGATATTATTTATAGAGATAGCCAATATGGTTATAACAGCTATGCCTATAGCCGGTGGAATGATAGTCCTGCTAAATTAGTAGAAATCGTCTTACAGCAAGCATTGTCTCAAAATCACTCTATTTCAGTGGTGATACCTAGAGATCTCTCACCAGCAGATTTATCATTAGAAACGACTTTATTAGATTTTAGTCACCATATTCAAAACAGTGATACCTCTATGGGACGGGTCGCACTGCGAGTCTATTTGATTGATAGTCAGACCAAGGCGATATTGGCGAGCGAAGCGTTTTCAGCACAAGTGTTGGCTGCGCCAAGAAATGCTCAAGGAGCGACTGTTGCACTGAATCAGGCGAGTAATCTCGTCGTTGATGAGTTAGGCATTTGGTTAGAAAGAACTATTTCTAACTTTTTAGAAAAGTAACACTTCATCGAGCAAGTCTTTATCTACTATTCCTGCTAATATATACAGATTTTATGCGTGTTCTTTGAGAGTTATTTTTAAATAATGAAAATCTTGATCAGTAATGATGATGGTTATATGGCCGAAGGCATTAAAGCCTTAGCTGAAGCAATGTCGAGTCTTGGCGATATTACCGTTGTGGCGCCAGATCGTAATCGGAGTGGTGCGAGCAACTCTTTAACCTTAGAAAACCCTTTACGAGTTAACAAGTTAGATAATGGTGTTTACCGTGTTGAAGGTACGCCGACAGATTGTGTCCATTTAGCGATTACAGGTTTGTTAGATGATGAACCCGACATGGTTGTTGCAGGCATTAATGCCGGTGCAAATTTAGGTGATGATGTCCTATATTCGGGAACAGTTGCCGCTGCGATAGAAGGGCGATTTTTAGGATTGCCAGCAGTAGCGATATCTTTAAATGGCCATACTGCAACCCACTATGAAACAGCAGCATGGGCAGCGAAAAAACTAGTTGCCCAATTACTGGCTTCATCGCTACCCGCTGATACGATTTTGAATATTAATGTACCTGATTTACCGATTGAAGAAATCACGGGCTTTGAAAGTACACGTTTAGGACGCCGTCATAAGGCTGAACCGGTTATTAAAGAACTAGATCCTCGAGGCCGGGCAATGTATTGGGTTGGGCCTGCCGGTGAAGAAGAAGATGCAGGACCAGGTACTGACTTTGATGCGATTCGTCGTGGAGCAGTATCAGTAACACCCTTACAAATTGATTTAACGCATTATGATGCCATTGATGGTGTAGCTAATTGGTTACAGGGAGTATCCAAGTGACACCTAATCAGCGTGGCATAGGCATGACATCACAACGGACACGTGACAGATTAATTATGCGTCTGAAAGAGCAGGGTATCGAGAGTACAGATGTATTATCTGTCATGAAGGACTTGCCACGTCATTTATTTGTTGATGAAGCCTTGGCAAGCCGTGCTTATGAAGATACGGCATTACCTATTGGACATGGTCAAACCATTTCTCAACCGTTTATTGTTGCCAAAATGACAGAAGTTTTGCTGCAAGGCATAACTAAAGATAAAGTGTTAGAAGTTGGCACAGGCTCAGGTTATCAGACAGCAGTCCTATCTCGTCTCGTAGATAGAGTGTTTAGTGTTGAGCGAATTTCGCCATTACAAAACCAAGCACGAGAACGTTTTTATCAATTAAAGTTTAATAATATTAAGCTTAAACATAGTGATGGTAGTTGGGGCTGGGAAGAAAATGCACCTTACGATGGCATTATTGTGACCTGTGCTCCCGAAGAAGTACCACAAGAGTTACTAAGGCAGTTGGCTCCTGGTGGGCGATTAGTTATTCCTGTTGGTGGCAGTTCTGGCCAATCATTACGAGTCATTGATCGTAACGGTAATACGTTTGAAGAGACAGAATTAGATGCCGTGAGTTTTGTTCCACTATTGTCAGGGCAAATTTAGTGAGACTATTTTCTGCATTATATGGACGTGTTATGCAATGGTCTCGACATCAATATGCAACGTATTGGCTAGCCTTAGTTAGTTTTACCGAGTCTTCTTGTTTTTTAATCCCGCCAGATGTCATGCTGGCACCGATGTCTTTAGCCAAACCTCATAAAGCATGGTTTTATGCAGGTTTAACAACCGTCGCATCAGTATTAGGTGGTTTGTTTGGTTATCTTATTGGTGCTTATGCATTTCAATTTATTGAACCATGGTTACATTCACTAAATTATATGCATGCTTATCATACAGCCGAAGATTGGTTTCAGCAGTGGGGTTTTTGGGCTATCTTTTTAGCTGGCTTCACACCTATCCCTTATAAGATATTCACCATTGCATCTGGCGCATTAGGAATGGCACTTATTCCTTTTGTTGTTGGCTCTACAATTGGTCGTGGAATGCGTTTCTTTTTGGTTGCAGGGCTTATGCGTTGGGGGGGCGAACGCTTAGAAGCCAAACTACATACTTGGATTGATCGCATTGGCTGGGCGACAATTATCGTGGTTACTGTGGCATATTTTTTATTTAAATAAATGATGAGAATTCTACTCGTATTTTGCATATTGCTATTAACTGCCTGTGGAGGTGGTCAGGCGGTTGCTCCTATAGGGAGTTATGGTAAGGCGAGTAAGGCTAAAGTTAGCCAAACTAAAGCACCCTATAGTTATAAGGTACGCAAGGGCGACACACTATATTCAATTAGTTGGCGTTATGGGATGGACTATAAAACGCTCGCTAAAATAAATAATATCCGTTCACCTTACAATATTTATATTGGCCAGAAATTACGCTTTAAGTCGACTAGAAAGTCGATCCAAACGACTAAGAAGAAAACAACAACGACCAAGAAAGTTACAACAAATAAGACCGTTAAAAAGAAAACCACATCGACTTGGGCTACAAATCAATCTGTAGCATGGCGATGGCCAACAAAAGGTAAAGTCATCTCAACTTACTCTAAAAGTGCGGCTGGCCGAAAAGGCATTAATATAGCTGGAAAATCAGGACAGCAAATCATTTCAGCCGCGGCAGGTAAGGTTGTATACAGTGGTAATGGTTTAGCAAGGTATGGAAATTTACTGATCATTAAACATAATGATGTGTATTTGAGTGCTTATGCTCATAATAAAAAATTATTGGTTAAAGATGGCCAATGGGTAAAAGCAGGACAAAAAATTGCTACCTTAGGGCGAACAGGAACACAACGAGATCAACTTCATTTTGAAATTAGACGAAATGGTAAACCTATTGATCCGATGCAGTTTTTACCTAAACGATAAAGGGTATCCCCATGTCACTTCAACCTGCATGTTTCAGTGGAGTTTAAATATGTTTTAGGCAAGGCATTGATTGCAGAGAATGGTATTCCCTTATCAAACTCAATAACGCAGCATAAAGCATATTTAAACCCATCGCAGAAGCACTTGAGCTATCCCACTTCGTCGTTCCATCTATTTGAAAGGGAATCCATGTCTGCATAGATGCGCCTAGAATTGGAATAGCTCAAGCGCTCTGAAGTATGCAGGTTGAAGTGACATGGGGATAAATGCGTTACAATACGCCATTTTATAAGATAATCAGTTTTAAATAAGAGGAATTAGCATTGGAATTAGGCGCAACCATGCAGCTAATTAAAGATCTCCGAGGTCGTAGTGACGATCTTAGGGGGTATCTTTGACTATGATGTTAAGGCAGAACAATTAATAGAAGTCACACGAGAGCTAGAATCACCAGCAGTATGGGATGATCCTGAACGTGCTCAAAAACTAGGTCAAGATCGCGTTAGTTTAGAGCGAATTGTGACAACATTATCTAATCAGCGTGAAATACTTGAAGATGCCAAAGAGTTATTAGAAATGGCTGTCGAAGAGCAGGATCAAGATACCTTCGATGCGGTACAGGCAGATTTAACTGAATTAGAAACAGCCTTAGCCAAGCTAGAATTTCAACGCATGTTTTCTGGCAAGATGGATGCAAACAATGCCTACTTAGACATTCAATCTGGTTCTGGTGGTACTGAAGCACAAGATTGGGCTAATATGGTTTTGCGTATGTATTTGCGCTGGGGCGATGCCCAAGGCTTTAAAGTTGAGTTAGTTGAGACCTCGGCTGGTGATGTGGCGGGTATTAAAAGTGCCACAATCCATTTTCAAGGTGACTATGCATTTGGTTTATTGCGAACAGAAACAGGTGTTCACCGATTAGTTCGTAAATCTCCCTTTGATTCTAGTGCAAAACGACATACTTCATTTTGTAGTGTATTTGTCTATCCTGAAGTTGATGATAATATTGATATCGATATTAATAAGGCAGATCTTAGAGTTGATACATACCGTGCCAGTGGTGCTGGTGGTCAGCATATTAATAAAACAGACTCAGCGGTACGAATAACGCATTTACCGACTAATACGGTTGTACAGTGTCAGTCTCAGCGTTCTCAGCATAAAAATAGAGATACAGCGATGAGTTTGTTGAAAGCCAAACTCTATGAACTTGAATTACTTAAACAGAATGAAGAAAAACAAGTAGCCGAGGATGGCAAATCTGATATTGGTTGGGGCAGTCAAATTCGCTCTTATGTATTAGACCAATCACGGATTAAAGATTTACGCACAAGTGTAGAAACCGGTAATACTCAAGCAGTATTAGATGGTGATTTAGAAATATTTATTGAAGCGTCGCTGAAATCAGGACTATAAAGAGAAACAACATGACAAACGAAATTGAACAAGATGAAAATAGACTGATAGCTCAGCGTCGTGAAAAATTAGCTGAACTACGTGAAAATGGCAATGCTTTTCCAAATGATTTTCGTCGTGATGTGATGAATGCTGAGTTAGCTGTTGAATATGAAAACACGTCAGCAGAAGACTTAAAAGCATCACCACGTCGCGTTAAAATTGCTGGTCGATTGATGACTAAACGTGTAATGGGTAAGGCTAGCTTCGCCAATATCCGTGACATGTCAGGCAATATGCAGCTTTATGTTAAACGTGATGATTTAGCCGAAGGTGTCTATGGCGAATTTAAACGTTGGGACTTAGGCGATATTATCGCTGCTGAAGGCACAATGTTTCGCACCCAAAAAGGTGAATTATCTGTTTTAGTCGATGACATTCGCTTGCTAACTAAATCATTACGTCCCTTACCAGAAAAATTCCATGGTTTATCAGATCAAGAAACACGCTATCGTCAGCGTTATGTTGATTTAATCATGAATGAAGTGAGCCGAGAAACGTTTATTATTCGAACTAAAGTAATTGATGGTATTCGTCGCTTTTTGATGGCTAAAAACTATCTAGAAGTAGAAACGCCGATGATGCATGTGATTCCAGGAGGGGCGACAGCCCGACCTTTTACAACACATCATAACGCATTAGATATGCCTTTATTCTTACGTGTTGCGCCTGAATTATATTTGAAACGTTTAGTGGTTGGTGGTTTTGAACGTGTATTTGAAATCAATCGTAACTTTCGTAATGAAGGTTTATCAACACGTCATAATCCAGAATTCACCATGGTTGAATTCTATCAAGCCTATTCTGATTACAATGATTTGATGGATCTAACAGAAGAAATGTTACGTACTGTTACGCAAGATGTATTAGGAACAGCACAAGTTCATTATCAAGGAACTGATTTAGATTTCTCTAAACCATTCCATAGAATGACAATCATTGAATCAATTTTACACTTCAATCCAGATATCACTATTGAACAATTATCAACACTTGAGGCTGCATCAGAAGTGGCTAAAGGCTTAGATATCCCTTTAAAAGATATCTATGGCCTTGGTAAAGTTCAAATTGAGATTTTTGAGAAAACGGTTGAGCATCGTTTAATGGAACCAACATTCATTACCGCTTATCCAACAGAAGTTTCACCGCTAGCACGTCGTAGTGATGCTGATCCTTTTGTAACGGATCGTTTTGAGTTTTTTGTTGGTGGACGTGAAATTGCCAATGGTTTCTCAGAGTTGAATGATTCAGAAGATCAAGCTGAACGTTTTCAAGCACAAGTTGCTGAGAAAGATGCCGGTGATGATGAAGCAATGCACTTTGATGATGATTATATTCGTGCATTGGAATATGGTATGCCACCAACAGCAGGTGAAGGTATCGGTATCGACCGTTTGGTGATGTTACTAACGGATGCGCCATCTATTAGGGATGTATTACTGTTCCCGCATATGCGTCCAGAAGCAGCGGAATAAAAAAGGACAACACTTAATCAGGATGATTAAGTTGCACAAAAAGAGGCTATCGACGTTGAACTTTTAACTGACAGTGCCACTCTATAGTAAACCAGTCGCATAAAAAGGAGTTTAGGCGAATGAGTAACACTAGTTTAAGACAAAACAGTCGACGACAAAATGCGCGCCGTGAACATGAACGGCGTATTGTTCCTTATGCTTTTGCCAGTGAACTATGGCTTAAGATGATTAAGCAACATTATTTTTTATGGCCGAAAAAAGACCAGAGAGTGCTTGCACGTAGGGAATGTGAACGTCGAGAAATGGAACGCCGGCAGAAACAATCTGAGCGGGGACCGTTATCTAAGCAGTTAGATAAAACGCGGGCGAAGTTAACGGAAGAAGAAATGCAGGTATTGAATGGACTATGGTCTGACTGAATTGAATGTCACGCTCGCCTTAGATGATGATTTCTCTAAGGCGAGCATGTTGTTTTGGCATCGACTAAAAACCAAATAACGCCAATGCTTCAGCGTATTCATCACTGTTTTCATCTAACTCAACTACGCTAATTTCAGTATCAACGCCTAATTTTTTAAATGCAGGCACAGTAGCAAGCTCTTCACTGCTCAGCGCTCTTTCAGTATTCATATAACTTTGCAGGCGAGCAACTTGAACTAAATCAGCTAAGTCCGGACCATGTTCACTGTCTCTACTCAGGTTCTGCTGTTCTTCAACGGCGATAATCAGAGCCTCTGGGAATTTCCAGCTTCGCAAAATAGCACCACCAATACGAGGATGAATTTCATCAATAATCGTATCTAGCGCAGTTGCATGTTTAAGCAACTCTGGTTTTTCATCTGCTTTCATCAAAATAGGTAAGATGCCTATCTCATGAATAAGTCCCGCTAACATTGCTTCATCTGCTTTGATACCGGCATGATTTGCTGCTAGAAGCGTGCATATAGCAGATACATCAGTACTATGTGCCCATAGGTCATGTAATCGTGTATCTAAATTACGTGATGTTGCCTGGAACATTTGTTCCATTACCAGACTGGTAACCAAACTTCTAATAATCGTTTGACCCAGACGGGCAACCGCCATTTGCACACTATCAATTTCGATACGACCACGATAAAGCGGGCTATTAGCCACTTTTATTAATCGTGTCGATAGAGCTGCATCAGTTATAATGATTTTAGCTAAGTCGGCGGCTGTTGCTTCTGGATCATCAACCACATCACGGACACGAAGTGCCACTTCAGGTAGAGTGGGAAGCACTAAAGTACCATTTTGTAAGTCTGCTAATAATTCGTTATAGAATACTTCTTGTTCAGTCATATTTAGTCGATTTTGTTAAATGTAATTTGAAGTAACAGCCATTTTCAGTTATTTTGCTGTGTTTGCCAACAGTTTTTTCTATTTTCAGGTGCTGAGTTGAACGAAGATTTCCCTAGAATTAAACGCCTTCCGCCGTATGTATTCAATATTGTTAATGATTTGAAGGCACAAGCGCGTGCGCGCGGTGAGGATATTATTGATTTCGGAATGGGTAATCCAGACAAACCCGCGCCGCAACATATCATTGATAAATTGACTGAAGCGGCACAAAGGCCGGATACCCATCGTTATTCAGTTTCGCGCGGCATTCCACGTTTGCGCAAAGCTATCTGTAATTGGTATCAGCGTAAATTTGATGTTGAATTGGATTATGACACCGAAACAATTGTCACTATCGGTTCAAAAGAAGGTTTAGCGCATTTAGCATTGGCGACTGTAGGGCCAGGAGATGCAATATTAGTCCCAAATCCTGCCTACCCGATACATCCATATGGTTTTGTGATTTCAGGCGCTGATATCCGCCATGTACCGCTAATTCCGGGTGGCGACTTTTTCGCAGAATTAGAAAAGTCGGTGAAAGACTCATGGCCTAAACCAAAAATGTTGGTGCTCAACTTTCCGGGTAACCCAACTACACAATGTGTTGATCTCGAATTCTTTGAACGTGTTGTTGCCTTCGCAAAAGAACATGAGATTTGGGTGGTACATGATTTAGCCTATGGCGAAATCACCTTTGATGGTTATAAAGCACCCTCAATCTTGCAAGTGCCAGGCGCTAAAGATGTCGCTGTTGAATTTTATACCTTATCTAAAACTTATAATATGCCGGGTTGGCGTGTTGGTTTTATGTCAGGTAATCCTACCTTAGTAGGTGCTTTAGCTAGAATGAAGTCTTATTTGGATTACGGTATGTTTACGCCGATTCAAGTGGCCGCCATTGCTGCACTAGAAGGGCCGCAAGAGTGCGTCGATGACGTTGTTGAGCTGTATAAAAATCGTCGCGATGTGTTATGTGATGGTTTAAATGCCATTGGCTGGCAAGTAGAAAAACCGAAAGCAACGATGTTTGTTTGGGCGCAGATCCCAGAAAAATATCGTGAAATGGGTTCATTAGAGTTTACTAAAAAATTATTACAAGAAGCCAAAGTAGCGGTTTCACCAGGTATTGGCTTTGGCGAATATGGTGATGACCATGTGCGTTTTGGTTTGATAGAAAATGAACATCGTACACGTCAGGCGATCCGCGGGATCCGTGACATGTTTAAAAATAGTTAGGGGATAGTTTTGCAATCAGTAAAAATTGGAGTTTTAGGTTTGGGTACAGTTGGCGGTGGTACCGTTAATGTATTGACTCGAAATTCAACAGAAATTAGTCGTCGTGCTGGCCGTGATATTGAAATATCTCGTGCCGCTGATCGTGATATTGAATCGCCAAAAATTTGTAATACAGACGGCATTTCTTTAACAACAGATGCTATGGATATTATTAATGATCCTGATATTGATATTGTTGTTGAATTAATTGGTGGTACAGGTATTGCCCGAGAGCTTGTCGCTAAGGCACTTGAAAATGGTAAACATGTTGTTACTGCAAATAAAGCACTGATAGCGATGCATGGTAATGAGCTGTTTGCTATAGCTCAGAAAAAAGGCGTCACGATTGGATTTGAAGCTGCTGTTGCTGGCGGTATTCCCATTATTAAAGCAATGCGTGAAGGTTTAGCTGCCAATAGTATTGAATGGTTAGCAGGAATCATCAATGGTACGGGTAACTTTATCCTGACAGAGATGCGTGATAAAGGTCGTGACTTTGCTGATGTCTTAGCAGAAGCACAGGCTTTAGGTTATGCCGAAGCTGATCCAACCTTTGATGTTGAAGGTATCGATGCGGCACATAAATTGACAATAATGGCATCAATCGCATTTGGTATTCCATTACAATTTGATAAAGCCTATACCGAAGGTATTAGTAAAATATCTCAAGAAGATGTGAAATATGCTGCTGAATTTGGTTATCGCATTAAACATTTAGGTGTTGCTAAAAAGACAGAGCAGGGCGTTGAATTGCGTGTTCATCCAACGATGATTCCTCATCGTCGTTTAATTGCTAACGTTGATGGGGTGATGAATGCCGTATTAGTCCAAGGTGATGCAGTAGGGCCAACATTATACTATGGTGCTGGTGCTGGTTCGGATGCGACAGCCTCTGCTGTTGTTGCTGATATTATTGATATCGTTCGTGCCTTAACAACCGATCCTGAAAATAGAGTGCCTCATTTAGCATTCCAGCCTGATTCATTAATTGACCTACCTATTTTGCCAATATCTGAAGTGCTTACATCGTATTACTTACGATTACATACTGAAGACAAGCCAGGTGTTTTAGCGGATATCACAGGTATTTTAAGTGAACAAGGAATTAGTATCGAAGCTATCTTGCAGAAAGAGCCTGAACAACAAGGTGGAATTGTGCCCGTTATTATGCTGACACAAGAAGTTGTTGAGAAAAATATGGATGCAGCGATTGCACAAATTGAAGCACTAGAAACAGTTACAGATTCAGTAATGCGTATTCGCATGGAATCGTTAGGATAGTCTAAAAATGCACTTTTTCCACGCTAGCGGCGTTAGCTTCGTACTCAAATCCTCATGTACTAATGTACACTGCGGTTTTCCGTGCGATGCTGCCTTGCTATCATGAAAAAATCACTATTTTTAGCTCTATCCTTAATTTAAAAATAAGTTTAAAGGAAAATAATATGCCATTTCGTCCACGTTACACTGGCTTAATCGAACGCTACCGTGACCGTTTACCGGTAAGTGAAGATACAAAATTAATCAGCTTAGGTGAAGGTAATACGCCATTACTTAAACTTGAAAACATTCCTGCTGTATTAGGCAAGGATGTTGAGATTTACGTCAAATATGAAGGTTTAAACCCAACCGGATCGTTTAAAGATCGCGGTATGACAATGGCAGTAACTAAAGCCGTTGAAGAAGGTAGTAAAGCGATTATTTGTGCTTCTACGGGTAATACCTCTGCGGCCGCGGCTGCTTATGCTGCACGTGCAGGAATTGCTGCATTTGTATTGATTCCTGATGGCAAAATTGCTCTAGGTAAACTAGCACAAGGTATGATGCATGGCGCGACTGTTATCCAAATTAAAGGTAACTTTGATGAAGGTATGCAATTAGTTAAAGATGTGGCAGAACATGCACCTGTAACGATTGTTAACTCAATCAACCCATACCGTCTACAAGGTCAAAAAACAGCCGCATTTGAGATTGTTGAAGAATTATCTCGTGCGCCTGATTTCCATTGCCTACCCGTCGGTAACGCCGGAAATATCACCGCACATTGGATGGGTTACAGTGAATACTTTGCTGATGGCATTATCACTGAACGTCCTAAAATGGTCGGTTACCAAGCTGATGGTAGTGCACCATTCATGCGTGGTCATATGGTTGATGAACCTGAAACTGTGGCAACAGCGATTCGTATCGGTCATCCACAAAGCTGGGATAAAGCATTAAAAGTACGCGAAGAATCACAAGGTTGGTTTGATGAATGTACTGATGAACATATCTTAGCAACACAAAAATTATTAGCTGAACATGAAGGTATCTTCTGTGAACCTGCTTCTGCAACATCATTAGCAGGCGCCATTAACGATATCAACAGTGGTAAAATTCCTGAAGGCAGCATGATTGTTTGTACGCTTACAGGTCATGGATTGAAAGATCCTGATACAGCAATCAAACAAAGTACATCACCGCTGGTTACGGTTGATGCAACATTAGATGCTGTTCGTGATGCTATTTTGAACAATATGGCTGACTAAATTGAGAATGACTGGACAGTTCATTAAGGGCTGTCCAGTCCTTTATCAGGAGCAATAAATGAGTGAACATGAGCAAGTAACAGAAGAGGAAATTAATGCGGCAAAAGTTCCGCACGATATTTTCTTAAGTAACTTGATTATGAATCATATTTTATTGTTTACCGCTATTGCTGCTTTTGGTGGCCAATACATTAAGTTTCTCGCTTTAGTGCCCTTCTTTTCTTTCATTGCCCTTGCTATAACGTTCTATCGTGCAAGTCGAGTGAAGCGGGAAGATAGTGAGTTTGTCTATATTCATTGGCAAATTGCACGCCGTTGGAGTCTGCTGTTTAGTGGTGTTTTAGCACTATTATGTACAGTCTCTTTTCTTGGCTGGTTGGGGCAAGAATATGCCAATATGATGACTGAAATGGTCTATGCATTGATTGGTGGTTTAGGTATTTTACCGACATTATTGACCGTTCTAGTGTTGGTCGTTATTGAATCTGATTCTTTGCACCATGCCCGATTAGGAACAATACCTGAGAGTGCGAGAAAACGTTTTTCAGCTGAACACTAAAGTTAAAGTCGAGCAATTACCTTGTCACGCCATTCATCTGATAGTTGATGAACCTCAGATGCGATTTTCATCACCTCATCTGCATTAGTAACACTGTTATCAAAATAGGCTTTAAACAGGGTTTTAACGGCCAATTTTTTAGGCTGCTGGTAAATCAGTTTAACGACATCACCTGCCTTAATGGTTCCCGCCTGTAACACCTTTAAATAAATACCCGTGTGAGCGTGTTGAATAAAACGTTTAGGCATTGTCGCTAGATCAAAGGCGATACCTAATTTAAAGCAGGGGACTCGAGGTTGGGTTATTTCTAGAATACAGTCACCGATTTGTAATTGATCGCCAATACATAAAACAGCTTCATCGAGTTCTGAAATAGTTAGGTTTTCACCAAATTGACCATAATGTAGTTCAGGTCGAGATAATTCATGGCGCCAAAAATCATATTGATCTGCAGAAAAAGCATATACCGCCTTATGACCACCACCATGATTTTCGAGATCAACTTGCTGATCGCCAGCTAAGTTAAATCGTGATACTTCAACATTGCCTGACACAGGTTTTTTGAAAATACTGGTTGAAATGCGCGTATCGTTATAATCAATTTCTACCGGCTGTGAGACATTGACGGAAAGTAATTTCATTTTGCTATTTAGCGCGCGATAACCGAATGAATCACAATATTATCTTCAAAAAAGACTGAAAATTGCGGGTATGTCCACGTGGTAATTGCTGGGTCGCCGACGGGGCCTGATGTGTTCTCAGCCTGTCCGAATTTTTGCTCAACATCATTCATCGTTAGGCCATTGATAGGTCGCAAAACGCCTTCAGCCGAATTGGGTGTTGAGTAACTTGGTTCAGCAATTGAAATAACATCAGCATGACTTAATGATGTCATCGATATTAAAAGTGTCCCTGCTACAATTAAACTGATCTTGTTCATGACTGACTCCTGTTTATTGGTCTACTGACTATATTATGAGACTTTTTTACACTGCAAGCACGATAAATATTTTGAATCTGAGATTCATTCAGGTAAAAACAGCTCGACTAAGCTATTTAGATAACGTTGGCCTTTTTCTGTCGGGCAGATACGATGAATATCATAAGTGATTAATTCCAGTTGTTCTGCCTGTTGTAGCGCTTTATTAATATGTGAAATAGGCAGACCTACATGTTGATAAAACAAGGGCGTAGGAAAACCATCTGTTAATCGTAACGCATTCAGCATAAACTCAAAGCCAATATCTTTTTTAGTAATTAGCTCTTCATTTAGAACCACCGCTGCTGATCCTGCTGATTCTATATAAGCTTGTGGCTGTTTTTGTTTAGAACGTCGTGTGATGGATTGTTTAGCAGCGTCACTTATCTTGCCGTGAGCCCCAGCACCAATACCGAGATAATCACCAAACTGCCAATAATTTATATTATGTTGGCATTGCTGATTATTTTTGGCATAAGCCGATACCTCATACTGTTGATAACCGGCTTCATTGAGTCGTTGTTGATTGGCAATCTGCCAGTCAATAATGGGATCTTCATCAGGTAAGGTCGGTGGCTGTTGATAAAATAAAGTATTCGGTTCTAAAGTGAGTTGATAATAGGAAATATGACTAGGCTCGAGTGCAATTGCAGTCGCCACATCATTTCTGGCGGTTTTTTCAGTTTGATGAGGCAGGCCAAACATCAGATCTAAATTGAAATTTTCAAAACCGACTTTATGGGCGGTTTCGATGGCCTTAATGGCTTGCTTGCTATCATGGATTCGGCCTAATGCCGTTAAAGACTCATCATTAAAGCTTTGCACACCAATGGATAGTCGGTTAATGCCTATATCAAGATAGTCAGAAAAACGCTGTGCTTCAAAGGTGCCTGGATTGGCTTCTAGGGTAATTTCTACTTGTGGACTGAGCGGTAATAAAGCACGGATGGATGAAAATAGTCGTTCATACGCTTCGGCAGAAAACAGACTTGGTGTACCACCGCCAATAAATATTGTTTGAACGGTTCGTCCCCAAATCGATGGTAACTCTTGTTCTAAGTCGCGAATCAAGGCATCGACATAAGTATCTTCGGGTAAATCCTGTGGCGCTTTATGAGAGTTAAAATCACAGTAAGGACATTTACGCACACACCAAGGCACATGAATATAGAGGCTAAGCGGTGGCAGGGCAGTGAAGTTAAACATAAAATTATTTTTTGTATCCCTGAGCTACAACTACTTGAGTAAAAAACTAAGCTTGAAATTCTTGCATAAATTGTCGAATAGCCTTACCACGGTGGCTAATCGCATGTTTTTTCTCGGCAGTAAGTTGCGCCGCACTACATTTTGTTTCTGCTACCCAGAAAATAGGATCATAACCAAAACCACCATCACCGCTGGCCTCGGTCAAAATATGACCTTGCCAATCCGCTTGGCAGATTAAGGGGGTCGGATCTTTTGAATGGCGCATCATCACTAATAAACATTGATAACGAGCAACACGTTCATGTTCAGGCACACCATTAAGAGCCGCTAATAAGGCATTTAAATTATCATCATCGCTGGCATCACTGCCAGCATAACGAGCAGAATAAATCCCGGGAGCACCTAATAAATAATCAACTTCAATGCCGGAATCATCAGCAATGGCGGGCAATCCGGTATGCTCACAGGCATTACGTGCTTTGATAATGGCATTTTCGACAAAGCTTAGCCCTGTTTCTTCCGCCTCAGGCACATTAAATTCAGACTGAGGAATGACTTCAATATCCATCGGGGCAAACAACTGGGCAAACTCACGCAGTTTGCCCTTATTACCACTAGCAAGCACGATTTTATTCATAATGAATGTATCCTATTGTTCTAGCGCTTCACGTTGTTTGACGATTAAATCAGTAATGCCTTCACCAGCAATGGCTAACATCGCTGTTAATTCTTCAGGGCGGAAAGCATGACCTTCAGCCGTGCCTTGAATTTCAATATAAGCACCTGCTTCATTCATCACTACATTCATATCTGTTTCAGCATTTGAATCTTCAGCATAATCAAGATCAAGTACTGCTTCACCGTTGTAGATACCAACAGAAATAGCCGCGACTTGACCTAATAATGGATTTTTCTTAATTTTTTTCTGGGCAATTAATGTATTAACTGCATCTTGTAGTGCAATATAAGCACCAGTGATAGAGGCTGTGCGTGTGCCGCCATCCGCTTGGATAACATCACAATCAATCGTAATACTACGTTCGCCTAATGCTTTTAAGTTAATAGAAGCGCGTAATGAACGGCCAATTAAACGTTGAATTTCTTGCGTACGACCACTTTGTTTACCACGTGCTGCTTCACGCGCCATACGTGAGCCAGTAGAGCGAGGTAGCATACCGTATTCAGCCGTAACCCAACCTTCACCTTTACCACGTAAGAACGGTGGAATTCGCTCTTCAACAGAAGCAGTACATAATACTTTGGTATCACCCATTTCGATTAAAACAGAACCCTCAGCATGTTTGGTATAGTTGCGAGTAATTGTAACTTGGCGTAATTCGTTGTTTTGACGACCGCTTGGGCGCATAGAGACTTCCTTAAATAGTTCGAAAATGATTTCACCATTATACGTGGCTTATGCTCATGTTAATATGTTCCTTTATATCTTTAAGTTCAGGAATGATTGTGACACGAAGCATGACCGCATTTGCTCGCCAAGAAGAGCAAACACAACAAGGTGATTTAACCTGGGAAATTCGCAGCGTAAATCATCGTTATTTAGAAACATCTTTGCGTTTAGACGAACGTTTCCGTCCTTTAGAAATGAAAATGAAAAAACTATTTTCGGATAAATTGGCACGTGGCAAAGTCGATGCAAGCTTGCGTTATAAAACACCTGAAGATCAACAATCATCAGTTAAGATTGATCGTGAATTAGCTCAATCAATCATTGCTCATTGTGATGACTTAGCGATGTTAACCACTCGACCTGCACCCGTTGACATGCTGAAAGTAATACAGTGGCCGGGCGTATTGCAAGCAGATAGCCTCGATCAAGCGGCGCTTAATAAAGCTGTCATGGCAAGTCTTAGTCTAGCAATTGATGAATTAATCGACACACGTGAAACCGAAGGTGCCGCATTACAACAAATGATTGCCCAGCGTTGTGTTGAAATTAACAATATCGCTATTGATGTGCGTGCACGAATGCCTGACATATTAGAGCAGCAACGAACACGACTAGCAGAACGTGTTGCTGAATTGCAGGTTCAACTTGATCCTGAACGCCTAGAACAAGAAATGGTCATGTTGGCACAAAAAAGTGATGTAGCTGAAGAACTCGATCGCCTGCAAAGTCATATCACAGAAGTTCAAAATGTCCTGCAACGAAATGAACCGACCGGTCGACGTCTCGATTTTCTAATGCAAGAGCTAAACCGTGAAGCTAATACCTTAGGTTCAAAATCAATCAATACCGAAACAACACGCCACTCTGTTGAGCTCAAAGTATTGATCGAGCAAATGCGTGAGCAAATTCAGAATATTGAGTGATGTTTCAGCTTGTTTCATAATGTTATTAAATACTTAAAACCCGCTAAGTTAGCGGGTTTTTTGTTTCAGGCTGCTTACTAATAATGCACTTTATTTCAAAATAGTGGCGACATAAATCATATCACCAGTTTCCCTATAATTGGTTTGTCTTTTTCAGTTAATTCCTTTGTCGAAATGTGTAAATAGTTCTTAGCCTACTTGCTGGAAAACGGTCTTTTATCTGTCTCTCGAAGTCAGATAAAAGACAATAAATAACAGTTTATAAGTTGTTATTTATTAATACAGTGTATATGATGTATTTAATGGATACAGCTTATAGGCTGTTATTTACAGGTGGTAATAATGAACTATACAATTAATACGCTTGATCAGTTAAAGCCAATCCTTGTTGGTTACCGTAAATCAAAAGGGTTATCTCAGAAAGCATTAGCAGCCAAACTGGGGGTTAGTCAGCAGACCTATCAAACACTTGAATCAAGCCCCCAAAAAGTGACTATTGAAAGACTGTTTAATGTCTTAACGTTATTGGATGTTAGATTAAGCTTGTCAGATGCTGTTAGCCCAGCAATTAAAAACCAGCAGGATGATTGGTAATGGCAAAGAAAAACAAACTTAATATATGGATGAATGGTATTTATGTTGGCTTTTGGCAAAGAAGATTAGGCGTAGAAGAGCTTCATTATGATCAAGCGTGGGTGAATAGTGAGCAGGGGCGGCCATTGTCATTATCATTGCCTTTTACACCGGGTAATCAAAAGCACCGAGGCGATAAGGTTAGGTTTTATTTTGACAACTTACTACCTGATAGTACGCAAATTCGTGAACGTTTAGCTCAAAAGTTTGCTGCAAAAAGTGCCTCACCGTTTGATTTGCTTGTGGAGTTGGGGCGAGATTGTGTGGGTGCAGTACAGTTATTAGCTGTTAATGAAACTCCCGATGTTAAGGCCATTTTATTTAAACCATTATCAGAACATGAAGTGGCCTCTATTTTGAGGCATTCATCAGCCACTATGCCGTTAGGCTTTGAAGAGAAGAATGATGAATTAAGGCTTTCACTTGCAGGCGCACAAGAAAAAACAGCCTTACTTTGGCATGAGGGGCAATGGTGTCTTCCAATAGGAGCAACACCAACAACGCATATATTTAAATTACCGCTAGGCTTAGTCGGCAATATGAAAGCAGATATGCAACACTCTGTTGAAAATGAGTGGTTATGCTCAAAAATAGTTGCAGCATTTGGCTTGCCAGTTGCTCACTGTGATATGGCCCAATTTGAAGATCAAAAAGTACTTATTGTTGAACGGTTTGATCGTAAATTAGCAAGCGATAAAAGTTGGATCATACGATTGCCTCTAGAAGATATGTGTCAGGTTAAAGGGATTTCACCACTTCAAAAATACCAAAGTGATGGTGGCTTGAGCGTGACAGAGTGTATGCGAATATTAGATGGTGCAAGTGATTCGTATCGAGATAAACAGCTGTTTTTTAAAGCACAGATCATCTTTTATTTATTAATGGCAACGGATGGCCACAGTAAAAACTTTAGTATTTTCCATCATTCTAAAAACAGATATGAGCTAACACCGCTATACGATATATTATCTGCGCATCCTATTATTGGAATAAATAGTGATCAAATTTCTATTCAAAAAGCTAAAATGGCGATGGCCATAAAAGGAAGTAAGAATTACTATCATATTCAGCAGATTCAACGACGACATTTTTTACATCATGCAAAAGAGGTGGGGATTTCTGAGAATGAAGCCGATAAGCTAATAACAGAAATTATTGATGCAACGGAAAGTGTTAGTCAAAAGGTATACCAACTTTTACCTGAAACCTATCCACAAGAGCTAGCAGATAAAATAGTACAAGGAATGCTTAAGCAATCTAAAAACTAGTTATTTAATACGCTAATGATT
>ENA-ORXI01000332-ORXI01000332.1-sediment-metagenome-genome-assembly--contig:-NODE-332-length-38173-cov-7.634082_pt1 | contig 38173 bp, 31 predicted proteins | sample MGYA00237861_ERZ511468 | MGnify/ENA primary metagenome ERZ511468 (study PRJEB26299, sample SAMN06266213) | sediment metagenome | isolation source: Hudson Canyon methane seep mesocosm | place: USA:Hudson... | reverse complement strand
ACTGGAGCCATTTTAATTATTTCAGGGCGAGTGCCAACGACAATCCCTATTTTCATTGTTATTTCCTATAATATTTTTAACGCTAAATTTACAATTGAAATATTCTAACGTTTTGGTGAGTTTTTAACAGTGTTTTATGAGTTTTCTTCTGAGTTTTTAATATAGTATTTTCCTGTGACCTAATAAGTGCATAGCCTCATCATCTTCGTGATTCATTATCCCGTCATCTTCGAGGCTCATGTCACCGCCATTTTCGAAATCCATAACCCCGTCATCTTCGAAACCCATAACCCCGTCATCTTAGAAACCCATATCTCCGTCATCTTCGAAGTGTATTAGTCGAAGATCTATTCACAAATCAAAGATTCCGGCCTAAACCACTACCGGAATGACGAAATTGAATATATTCATAGAAACCTATACCCATCGCCTTAGAAACCCATATCTCCGTCATCTTCGAAGTGTATTAGTCGAAGATCTATTCACAAATCAAAGATTCCGGCCTTAACCACAACCGGAATGACGAAATTGAATATAATCATAGAAACCTATACCCATCGCCTTCGAAGTCCATAACTCCGTCATCTTCGAGGTGTTCTGGTCGAAGATCTATTCACAAATCAAAGATTCCGGCCTTAACCACAACCGGAATGGCGAACTACCAAAATAAGAGTGACGGAGTGGAACTGAGCTGTATCAAACAATCATCGACAAAGTAGCTCAAGAACTTCCTTAGTCTTTTCTTCCATTAAAGTTATATTATTTCTCGACTCAACATTTAAACGAACTACGGGCTCGGTATTACTACTACGTAAATTAAAACGCCACTCTAAAAATTCTAAACTAATACCATCCGTTTTATCAATAACAAGTGCATCTTCTTGGTAGTAATCAAAAACTCGAGCAATAGCTTCTGGAGGATTTTTAATTTTATTGTTGATTTCGCCTGACGATGGGAATAAGGCAATACGCTCTTTAACTAACGAAGATAGTGGCTGTTCTCGCAAGCACACCAGTTCAGCAATTAATAACCAAGGGATCATGCCACTATCACAATAGAAAAAGTCACGAAAATAATGATGAGCACTCATTTCACCACCGTAAATGGCATCTTCAAGGCGCATACGCTCTTTTATAAATGCATGACCAGTTTTACTTTGAATAGCTTTGCAGCCAGCCTGCTCTACAATATCAATAGTATTCCATGTTAAACGAGGATCATGAATAACCTTGGCACTAGGGTGTTTGTTTAAAAAGTTGTCTGCAAGTAAACCAACAATATAATAACCTTCAATAAACTGCCCTTGTTCATCAAACAAAAAACAGCGATCAAAGTCACCATCCCAAGCAATGCCCATATCAGCACCATGAGCAATTACCGCATCACTTGTAGCGGAGCGATTTTCAATTAATAATGGGTTAGGAATACCATTGGGAAAGTTTCCATCTGGTTGGTGATGAACTTTAATAAACTCAATTGGGGTATTAAGTTGCTTGAAAGCCTCTTCAATAGCATCTAATGCAGGACCAGCTGTACCATTACCCGCATTAACAACAAGTTTTAACGGTTTGTTTTTACGCACATTAAAGCTTTCTACATCAACATAGCTCAACATATGCTCTGTATATGCGCTACTAATATCATGAGTGGTTAAACTGCCTCGAATATTAATCGGGGCAAAATTATTTAGCTCTGCCAGTGCTCGAATATCATGCAGCCCGGTATCACCACTTATTGGCTTTGAATCTTCGCGTACTAATTTCATACCATTATAATCAATAGGATTATGGCTAGCAGTTACTACAATACCGCCGTCACAGTTTAAATGGCTGGTGGCAAAATAAATGTGCTCAGTGCCAGACAAGCCCAAATCAATCACACTTGTACCGCCGTCCATCAACCCGTTAGCGAGCGCCAACTTCAACTCCTCACTTGTTAATCTAACGTCACCACCTACAACTACCTCTTTAGCGTTTGTATGTTGTGAAAATGCTCGGCCAATACGATAGGCAATATCGGTATTTAGCTCTTCACCGAGCTTGCCGCGAATGTCGTAGGCTTTGAAACAGGTAAGTTTTGTTGATTTCATTAATTTTCTCTAAAGTGTTTATGGATTCCGGCCTAAGTTACTACCGGAATGACGCTTTTTGACTTTGTCGTCATAGTGCATAATCTAATAACATTCTTAACATGTAACCCCAAGAGTCCAATATACGTCATTATTGAATACGTTATTCCCGAATCTCCGAAATACGTCACTCCTGACCCCCTGAATACGTCATCCCCGAGTGCCCTAAATACGTCATCCCCGAATGTCCTGAATGCGTCATCCCCGAGTGCCCTTGTCGGGGATCTCATTCAAATAACTAATAATACCAAGAGAGTTAAAATTATGAACGTCCATACTTATCTTCAAAGCGAACAATGTCATCTTCTCCTAAGTAACTACCAGATTGTACTTCAATCATTTCAAGTGGAAGTTTCCCGGGGTTTTCTAACGCATGAACAACACCAATAGGAATATAAGTTGATTGATTTTCGCTTAATAAAAAGGTTTTTTCATCAAGAGTAACTTTTGCGGTACCTGAAACTATTATCCAATGTTCAGCGCGGTGATGATGCATTTGTACTGAAAGCTTAGCGCCAGCATTAACTGTTATACGTTTAACTTGAAAACGCTCGCCTGTATCAACTGAATCATATTTGCCCCAAGGACGATAAACCTCACGATGCAGAACAGCTTCGGGCCTTTGATTAGCCTTTAATTGCTCAACAATATTTTTTACATCTTGTACTTTGTCTTTATTGGCAACTAAAACTGCGTCCGGGGTATCAATAACGACGAGGTTATCAACACCTATGGTCGCAATTAATTTATTTTGACTGTGGATGTAACTATTAGTTGTTTGCTGAGCAATAACATCGCCTTTTAGTACATTGCAGTTTTTATCTCGAGGGCATATTTCCCAAAGTGCAGAATACGAGCCAACATCACTCCAACCAGCATCTAAAGGAATAACGACAGCTGAATCGGTTTTTTCCATCACAGCATAATCGATAGACTCACTTTCACAACCAAGAAAAGCCTCTTTATTTGGACGTAAAAAATCTAGATCTTGTTGAACATCCGACATAGCAGCTTTACATGCTTTAAATATATCCGGTCTAAATTTCTCTAACTCCTGTAAATAACGTGATGCTTTAAACAAAAACATACCGCTATTCCATAAATATTCACCAGACGACAAATAATTTACGGCAACATCTTCAGTAGGTTTTTCAACAAACTCAGCAACGTCAAAACAAAATTCATTTTGAGGTTTACCTTGCTTTATATAACCGTAACCAGTTTCTGGATGGGTTGGAACAATACCAAAAGTGACTAACCTTCCTTGCTCTGCAACCTTAACTGCTAGCTCAATAGATTGATGAAATTTGTTGGTATCTTTGATGACATGATCAGCAGCCAATACCAACATTAAGGCATCACCTTGTTTTTCTAGTATATTCAGCGCGGCAAGCGCAACAGCAGGGGCAGTATTACGCCCTTCTGGCTCAAGCAAAATGCTAGGGGCTGTACCTTCATGTTCAATAACTTGTTGTGCCACTAAAAATCGATGGTCTTCATTACAAATTAATACCGGTGTTTGATGTTTCGAAGGTAAGCGTGCAATTGTATCTTGCAACATACTTTCATCATTAACTAATGGTAAAAACTGTTTGGGAAATTGTGCTCTTGAAAGAGGCCAAAGACGGGTGCCGCTTCCTCCGCACATGATGACAGGAAAAAGTTCAAAGTTACTCATATTTGTTCCATGAATGAGTTTATAATGATCAAATGATAATCTATGAGAGAGTTAACGTAAAACTAATAATTAGATATCCAAGTTTTCATCTGATTTTGAGTCACAAGTGAAATACTTTTTAATCAAAAAGTATATATCGGTTAACTGCTCACATTGTTCAATGTGAGCAGGTCTTGAAATAAGTACAGGACTATATTCTTCACTTTCCTCTAAACGTCCATGACTCCCCTTTATCAATTCTGCATCTAAGCCGATGAAATCCATTAAAACGCGAAAGCCAAGCTTCTTTTTTAAAAGTTTCCAAAGTAACTTGGTCTTTAGCCACGATATATCTGGATCAAAAAACATCTCTACTGGGTCATAGCCAGGTTTGCGGTGGATATCTATAGTTCTTGCAAAGTCGGGGGCCTTTTTATCATCAAACCAATAATAATAAGTAAACCAAACATTTTTTTTAGCAACGACAATCAAATCTCCTGCCCTTTCATGTGCAACCCCATAATAACCTTTATCACCGTCATCCAAAACTAGATCAATATCATCGCAGCTAGCCAATAAGGACTTAATAGTTGAAATTTTACTTTTATCATTAATATAAACATGAGCTATTTGGTGGTCAGCAACGGCAAAAGCATCGGATGCGCCGCAATCAAGCAACTCAAAACTCAAACTATTTCTTACTTTAATTAAATTATGCTTTCTTAAAAAACGGTTTATATGAAAGGGTTTATCTACGGGGCGAATTCCATATTCTGACACTAAAATAAACTCAGTATCTAATGCAATTAAGTTCATGCATAAATGCTTAACAACTTCATCTATCTTGAGTAATTCTAGTTTGATGCTTGCATGTTCTGGTCCTAGTTTTTGGAGACTGTAATCTAGATGAGGAAGATAAATCAAATGTAAATTAGGCATATTATTTTTTTGTATTTCTATGGCCGAGTCAGCAATCCATTGACTTGATTCGATACCCGCTTTAGGTCCCCAAAAGTTAAAAAATGGAAACTTACCAATTTTCTCTTCAATAGTCTGATGTAGGTTTTGTGGGTATGAATACAGATCAAAAACTTTTCCCCCATCAGCTAAATAATGTGGTCTTGGTGTAACTGAATAATCAACAGATGAATACATGTTGTACCACCAAAAGGAGTTTGCACAACTAAATTGTGGGTTTACCTCTTTCAATGTTTGCCAAATCTTTGGTTGCTGAACAAGTTGATTTGACTGCTTCCAAAAACCAACTTCTGCTAATTCTTTAAAGTACCAACCATTTCCAACAATACCATGTTCTGTAGCTAACTTTCCTGTAAGCATTGCACTTTGTGCCGTTGTTGTTACAGCAGGAAATACGCCTTTTAATGACTTTAATTGATACTTTTCTAATAAACTGAAAATATAAGGTGTATTGGTTTTATTTATTAACCCTTGGCTTAAGCCAACTATATTTATAACGGCTAAATGTTTATCTTCCATATTTATACCTTTAGTAACTTAAATTTAGTTAACTGTTCTTCAAGCCAGTTTAATTCTTTTACCAAATATTGATTTAACTCTTTGGTACTTGCAGTACTATCAATAATATTCCAAGTGTATGTTTCTACTTCCAAATCCGGTTTAGAGGGCAGATTATTTAAATAGGATAAAGTATCAACAATACTTTGTTGTGTGGTTTGTAATAAGTCTGATATTTGCCTCTGATTAATCGGTAAATGAAAATGAATTCTGGCCTCTCCTGTAACAGGGAATTTTTTTATATTGGCGATATTCAGATCTGCAAAGCCTATAATATTACTGCCACTATTTATCTTTATTTGATGTAAATAAGGTGATAAATAATACTGTTTTAACAGTGATTCAATCAATTCGACATCACTGACTTGGAATCTAAGTGCGTTAGATACCTGAATTTTTCCTATTACTATATTGTTTTCAATCAATTTAGCTAAGCTGATTTTTATATCTTCATGCATAACAGCTTGATGACAAATATCAAAACAAATACCTAAATGTGACAGCATTGTATTATTAAGGCTATTTTTTAGATCATTCTGAAAAAATGACACCATTTCATCTGTTGTCTCTAAAACACAGTCTGGTTCCATTTCTAAACAAACTCTAATATGAATGTTACGTTGCTGTTTAGTTAATGATAAATGGGTAGCTAATAACTTAAGATTGCTAATTGCAGATTGATGTTTAGCTTCACTCCAACTAGCTTTATATCCTAGCGGAACAGTTGAGATAGATACTTCACTAGCGAAACCACTATAATTTACATTAATAAAATCAACTAGTTTAATCGTGTAATCTAACCTTTCACTATCACTCCACGAAGGTTGATAAACTTTAGTTTTAACCACTTTGCTATGAAATTCACTTTGAGGAAATGCATTAAGGGTTTTAATGGTTAAATTATGTTTTTTGAGTAAATAAAAGAAATGGCCAGATAAATCTGAATCGCAATCAAAATTTTCGAGTAACTGCTTATTAAACCAAAGACCAAGCATCATCGAATCAAGGTTCCTTGCTTTTTTGATAGGTACAATGTGTTGTTCTATTTGTTTTATCAACCCTTCGATACTAGAACAAGGGTGAACATTACTACAGTACATTATTTCATTACGTTGCCAGTAAAAATCACTTCCTTCTAATTCATTACTTTTCACCATCTTTTATACACCAACTATTTTCTATTATTCAACAATAGGGGCTTGACCCCTTAGCGCTGAGTTATCTTCAAACAACTCAGTTTGATCAATATTTGGACGAATAACATCGTCTAAAGATATTTTACCACTTTGAGCAAAAAAATTAATTGGGTTCTCAAATAATACTCTTGTTATTTCTTGTTTGCTAAAACCTGCCTCAGCCATCGCTGCACCGGTTTTAGGTACTTTCAATGGATCACTTTTCCCCCAATCAGCAGCACTATTAACCACCATTTTTTCACTGCCATATTGCTGCAATAATTTAACCATACGTTCTTCAGACATTTTTGTATTAGGGTAAATTGAGTGACCACACCAACAGCCAGTTTCTTTAACCAAAGGTAGTGTTTGTTCATTTAAATGATCAATTAGAACAAGCTCTTCGTTAATACCAACCTCTTTTACCAACTCAATTGTACGTTTAGTACCGTTGACTTTATCTCTATGTGGGGTATGAACAAGGGCTGGTAACTCATATTCTTTAGCTAACTCTAATTGAGCTTGAAAATAATACTCCTCAGTAGGTGTCATGTCGTCAAAACCAATTTCACCCACAGCTAAAACGCTATTTTTATTTAAATACCTAGGAATCACTCGCATAACTTCATCAGCAAGTTCTCTGTTATTAGACTCTTTAGGGTTTAAGCCCATAGTACAATAATGCAGAATGCCAAATTGCTTAGCCCTGAACCTTTCCCAACCTACCAACATATCAAAATAATCAATAAAGGTACTAATGCCCGTTCTAGGCTGTCCTTGCCAAAAAGCTGGTTCAACTACAGCAATAACACCTGCTTTTGCCATATTTTCATAATCATCAGTTGTTCTTGAGATCATATGAATATGTGGATCCATGTAATGCATAAAAATTCCTACTAAAATAATTCTAAATTAAAGTGCTAAAGCTAAACATTTCGGCACAGATCTATTTGCGTTTATTCGCTCTTGTTTATAGTCAGCAGCCATGCGAGACAATTCAATATTTTTTCGTCCATTCAAATTTTCAACTCTGCTAATATCTAACCCTAAAAACATTGATTTAAGTATCAGTTGATTAAAATTAATTTCTGGAAAGTACTTTGCTGGGTATGAATTATCCAACGCAAGAGAAGACAACACTTCGGTACTGTTAGTCCGGCATAAATCAATCATCTCATCTACCAACAAACCATCAGGGTCAAGTATGATGATCCCTTTTGCAATACTTATCTTTTCTTCATCATCAGAAAACCTGAGCATACTTTTTACTAATTGTTGAAAATCAATATTATGTTGTGAACTGCTCAGTAATAGAATATTTATCCGACACAAATCAATTAAACTGTAATTATGCTTTACGTTTGACGGTTCATAACTAGTATTATTAGATTTTATAAACCTAGGTACTTTTGAAAAATATACCATTAATTTTTCTGCAAGTTGCTCTGCTGGCAGTTTTAAATCACAGTTTTTAATACAATCAGTCAACCAACACTTTACCATTTCAGGTAATGAATTTTCGATTTGGCTTTGGCTTAGTTGTATCATGGTTATGCCCTAGGTTAAATAAACATACTGCGCTGTTTTTTTGCTTAATAAAATTAGACTAAGACATAAAATAGCGTATCCATATAAACCACATGCAAACAATAACAAAGCATCAAGCAGTACCATGTTTTTTAATAATATAGTTACCCATGATTGAATATCACTTTGATTTATAGCTATAAACTGATAAATACTTACCGTTAACCAAGCTAGAAAAATGACTAACAGTACGCTACTGGTTAAAGAAAAAACTTGCTGTTTTAATCCTATAATCCAAACAATAGCCATAAATATAACAGCACAATATAATGTGGTTTTAATTTTTTCTGGAAAAATCGTTGTTTCGTATCTACTAATCACAGTGATTAATAAAGTATAAAAAAACACCATAAAACATATGTTAACAAAAATCAGTGAAAATTGACTGTAAAGGGCAGCCACCAATAACCAATTAAGTAATCGTATTCCGGCCATATTTATAGCGCCAAAAACGGTTGATTTTGTTAAAAAATTATAGCTAAAAATAGAGATTAACAAGCTTAACGTACCTAAGAATAATGACCAAGAATAAGCCCCTGCAAATCCCAGTGCAGAAAGGGAAAAAGTAGTAGAGAAGATAATTGCCGTTGATTTTTTTATTCTCCCACTCGGAATAGGCCTAAATGGACGCTCGGAGGAATCTTCCACTATATCAGCTACGTCGTTGGTGATCATACCTGCTTGATAGCAAAGAATGCTTATTAACAGCAGTAGTAGAAATTCAGGAAAAACAAACAATTGGCTATCGCCAGCAAGCCAATGAAAAATAAGGCTCGAAGCAAAAATATTTGACACTATAGAAAATAGTCCCGGCGCTCTAATAAGTTGAAGGTAAGCTTTAACATCGTACTTTGTGTTTTTCGATTGCATAATTATTTTTCTACCCCAAAGGATAGAATATCTTTGACACAACGCTTCATTATTTGATTATCAATCTTGTTAACTTCGTGACTTTGTCCAATACCTTTTAGCATAGTAATGCATAATTCACCGCCTAGGTGAATTCTAAAATTATCTAATGATTCATCGATGTTTAACTGAATAAGGGTGGTAGTACAGATTTGAAAGCCAAGAGTAAAAATTAAATTTTCTATTAAGGCCAACTCATCTCCACTTAGCCAATTCAGATAAAAAGAGTAGCGTGAATCTATCAATATACCTATTGCTACTGCTTCACCATGACGAAGAGAGAAATTAGATAGTTCTTCTAAAGCATGTGCACTCCAATGACCAAAATCTAAAGGTCTTGCTGAGCCTCTTTCGAATGGGTCACCATTATTACAAATATGGGTTAAATGTAACGCCGCACATTGAGTAATCATCTGCTTCATTTCAGTAGATTCGAAATCATTTAGCGCAGGAGCATTATTAACTAGTTGCTCAAAGAAATTTGAATCCTTAATTAGAGCAACTTTTATTGCTTCCGCTATACCAGCTCGTTTATCTCTAGTTGATAAAGCTGTAATAAATCGATAATCATTAATAACTGCGTAAGGAGGAGAAAAGGTTCCTAAGAAATTTTTTCTATTACGATAATTTATCGCATTTTTCACACCAATACCTGCATCATTTTGACCCAACACGGTGGTAGGCATACGAATCAACCTAATTCCTCTATGCGCAATAGCTGCTGCATAACCAACCATATCAATAAAAGCACCACCACCAATAGCCAAAATATAAGACTGCCTATCTATTTGGTGCTCAATACATTGATCAATTATTGTTCCGACTAGATCAGGGGTATTTTTACCAATTTCACCACCTTGAATTTTTAAAGTAGGAATAACAGGCAACCCTAACTCCTTTAACATAGTATTAAACTCAAAAACTATTGAAGGGAACTGACGAGCAACTTCAACTTCAATAACGGGGAGGATTAGCGGTTTATCACATTGCTGAAGATTTAATACCGTTGAAAATGTTTCTTTCCCCTTATTAAATACATCTTCAATAAAATGAACGGGAAAATTGTATGAAACAGAAAAAGAACCAGAAAGAGTATGCATTGTGAGTTTCCACAGTAGCGTTGAGCTTTTGTTAAGGCTTCACCAAAGGCGAATAGCATGTAAACATTAAATCAGCCAATTGTAGCACCGTATTTACTATTAGCGCATCAAGTATTTCCATCAAAATGATGAATTCATTGCTATTTATTTGTAGAGATTTTATTATTGCTAAATAAACTTAACGTCCAGTTTTTAATGGACAAATAATTAATGGATGATAAATGAGAACGTTAATTTACTTATTAACTTATGCCTGTTCGATAGCTTTTACCGTATATTTAGCGGTTATAAGTGAACAAAAATGGCGTCCACTACCTTTTTCAGAGTTCTACCTCAGTTTTAATGAAATTATAACCATTGCTTTAGTTTTAGGTATTACTTCATTAATCACTATATCATTAGGACACTTGATCAAAAAAACCAGCAGTAGCTATAAACAATTTAGTCTAGATTATTTTAACTTTTTGTTGGCTTATACTTTTTCTATTCTCTACTTTTTATTAGCGTCATCCATCACCTTCAACCCGAACTTATTTGTCTATATTGGTGTCTATGCAACGCTTTTTGCATTTTTAGTTCACTTAATATTCTTACCAAGAACAGGTTCTATAATTAGTGAAATTTATCATTGTTTTATCAGTATTTTTAAAAGAATTCCCTCACTATATGGCTTTATTGTAATATTGTTATTCATCACCCCCATGGCATTAGCAATTGGTTTTATTTTTAGCCGCGAAGTTGCAGATGTAATTACAGAGATAAGATTACAATTTAATAAAGCAGAAGACGCTAAGTGGGCATTAGTGCCAGCATTTAAGCAAACAAATTTCAGACGACCAATGATCGCAAGGTTTTCATCTCAAGAAAACAATACTTTATATATTTTGGAGAGATCTGGTGACCTATATCAAGTAGATTATCCAAGTGGTGAACATAAAAAATTAGTTTTAGACATCAAAAGCAAAGTTGGCTTAGTCGATGTTGAAAATGGCGCACTGGGATTAGCCTTACATCCTAACTTTAGTGATAAAAATTCACCTGCCTATCGAGATATTTATATTTACTACACCGCCGTACATGATGGAGTGCAAAAGAATATTATTTCAAAGTTTAATCTCGCATCAAATTATTCAACTAATAGTGACAAAGAAGAACAATTAATGGTGTTAGAGCGAACAAATGATGCATACCACAACGGTGGTTCTGTAGAGTTTGGGCCTGATGGATTTTTATATATCGCTCTTGGTGAGGGAGTACACCCTAAGGTAACAAAATTAGCCAACGAGTCTCTAAGAGCGGGTATTATGCGAATAGATGTTGATCAAAAAGGAAATCAAGTCAGCTCACCTATCTCATCACACGTGGCATTTGGTACAACACAAAATTACTTCATCCCAAATGACAATCCATTCGTTAATAACAACAGTGTGCTAAATGAATATTGGGCAATGGGTTTGCGTAATCCATTTAGAATATCTTTCGATAAAGAAACAGGTGATTTATGGGCCGGTGATGTTGGCTCGACTGTATGGGAGGAAGTCAACAAAGTGGTCAAAGGGAGTAACTATCTTTATCCTCATATAGAGGGACCTAAAACAGCAGACTTTATTATACCAACTGACTTGATTGGTGACGCGAAACACCCAACCTATACCTATAAACATTCGGCATTTGATCGAGCAGTCATAGGTGGCGTTGTATATCGAGGAGTTGAGCTGCCAAAACTAAAGGGTACCTATCTTTTTGGTGACAATTTTTCCGGTAAAATTTTCGGTATAAACACCGACAAAGCCCACGTTGAAAGTGCAATAATAATTGCTCAGGCAGAACAGTATGCTCAACGCGGTATAAGTTCGATTACTTATAGCCCTGAAGGGGAAGTATTTGTAACCTTACTTGGTTCAAAAGAAAAAGATTCAGGTCAGTTGATGGTTTTAAAGGAAATGGACAACTCAACAGAGCAAAGACAAGAGATTAAGGTAGAGAGTAAAGCTCACGTTTATGTTAAAGAAAACAGCAAATCTTTATTCTTAGAGATGTGTGCTCGTTGTCATGGCAACTTAGGTGACGGTAAAGGTCCTGACTCAACTTCTTTTGACATCAAGATTGTCGATTTTAATTACTCTTCAGTAAAAAGAAGCCAACAAGAAATCATAAAAATCATAAAAGAAGGCGGTGCAAAAAACCAATTAAGTCCTTTTATGCCACCTTGGCAGTTTGTTTTATCTGATAATGAAATTGAAGACTTAGCACGATATATTAAAAGCCTAGGTTCAGATACACCTTAACCTGACGAGACTTAACAAACATTAACAACATCATGCCATGCCTGTTTATTCAAAGGTCTGGTATGGTCCAATGTAATGTGAAGCAATAACAATATTATCAATGTAAATATTAAAGTCATTTTTAGGCTTAGCAACCCCCCCAAAATAAAAATTAAACCATATTTTTTCTATTTTTAACTTAGATAAATTTCTAAGCTTTATATCTCTTTTTGAAAATATTTTAATACCATTTATCCAGACTTCTAAGATGCCATCACTTTCCCCTGGAGTATTTAATTTCAACCTTTGTTCAATGGAATACCATTTACCTGGTTGAATGGTTGACAACTCATTACCCCAAGGAAGAATTTGACCGTACTTATCTTTTCCAACCTCATAAATATATTGTCCTATCGGCATATATCCCTGCCACTGACTATCTACCTCATTAATAGAAGCATAAAAGGCGCCACGAGCTGACCAACCTTTATAACCATCATTGCCTCTGCCTCCCCAGCCCGCTTTATTATAAGTACCACCAAAACCCGGGAGCTTTCCTCCGCCACTTATCTCTGAGCCAGGTTCAACCATCAGGTAATATCTAAAATATGCTTCTTCTGGTTCAATACCTTGATTTTTTTTAAAATAATAATCCAAATTTAAAGCTAAGTTTTTCTTCTTTGTATAGTTAACTACAATGGCCTGACCTTGCTCGGAGCTAAAATGGTTTACGTCTTTGTGATCGATATAGGTTAAATTAACATTTTTACCAAAAATTGATGTTTTAAGGCCAACAGTTTCTGACAGGCTATCCCAAAGGGAGTGTTGATTAAAGTTCTCAGCAAAATAAACGTGGTTATCATTACTAATATCTTTATCAGAAAGATATTTATTAGCAATACCTGGTTGTGATACTTGAGCAGTATGCGACAATAAATTCAACTGCTTTACTTCAATTTCTGCACTACCATACTGTCTATTGGTGGTAGTTAACTTTAATTGAATATCTTGCACATCAACTAAGTTAAGTAGCAATTCAGAAGGTATTTCAAACATTAACAAACCAATGTTTTTTCCTCCTATTTTTACAATCTCTTTACTTCCTTGAGGCTTTCTCGCCGTTCTTAAAACATAAGTATCAACCTTGGGTGTTAAATAGCTCGTGCCTTGAATTGTTTTTATAATAAGTTGGGCTGTTTGCTTAGACTTATTTGCTTCCTTACTATAAATATCAACGATACCCTTTTTTGTGGATAGCTCTATAATAATAATGTTAGCTAAAGTAATATTAAAGGCATCAAATAGAACAGCTTGTTCTTCATCAATATCTTGAATTGTGAAACGGCCAATATCCACGGTATTTTCACCCTGGGTAGTACGAATAAAGTCTCCTTCCAACCACCTTATTTTAGCCAGTGAACTACTAAATTCAAAAGTGGCACTTTCATCAAAGACAGTTTTCCCTTCACTATAAGCAGTGAATAAAATGACAACTAAAATTATAAAGTTTCTCATCGCAATATTCTTATTTTAAATAACTAGAGTATAAGTATACAATTAAAGTCCTCAAAGCCAGCTAAAAAGCACAAAAACGTGAAGTATTTCAAATACCCTTTAATTACCATAATATTAATAGCATTAACTTATGGTTATATGCATCCTGCACTCTATGAACTCAACGTTAATATTAAAAAATACACTCAACGCAATATAAATAAAAACAGTGGGTTACATAAGTTCGCATTAACTATGATTAAAAAAGCAACATTTATACTGCCACAATACCAACATGTACAACTTATAAGAAATAAAGAAGAAATTGGCGTAGGAAGCTATAACAATTATGATGATTCGTTAGCCACTCAACATATTACAGTACAATCATCTAAAGAAATAATGTCCGCGATTACAACAAGTATTGCCGATACCAGCATTAACATTTTACCCGGCACCTACAAGTTTTCAGGAAACTATCTCGAATTCAAAGCAAAGGGCAGCAAATATGCTCCTATTGTATTAAAGGCAAATAAATTAGGTGATGTTATTTTTGAAATGGATACCTATGAAGGCTTTTTAATTTCGTCTCCTTACATCGTTATTGAGAATATTATTTTTCGTGGTATGAAAAATAAAAGTGACTCTCAAGAACACGCTATTCATTTAACTAAAGATGCCGACTTTATTGACATTAGACACAACGAGTTTATCAACTTTAATGCCCATATTAAGTCTAATGGGATATTTACAAAAGACGGCGTTGGTCACTTTCCTGATAATGTTGTAATACAGCACAACAACTTTTATAACGAATGGAAAAGAAATACCTTATCCCCTGCTTCACCAATTGATGTTGTTGGCGGAAAGAATTGGGTAATTAAAAATAATTTCATTGCCGATTTTGGTAAATATGGTAGAAAATGTGAGGGTATTACTTACGGTTTGTTTTTAAAGGGTGCAAGTGAAAATGGCATAATTGAAAACAACTTAATTGCCTGTGAATGGAATGTGCCTCACACCTCACCAAACGATGTTCGAATTGGTATATCTCTTGGAAACGGTGGTACAGGACAAAAATTCTGTATGGATAAAACCTGTAGTTTTGAACATAAAGGAGGAATAATTAGAAATAATACCATTATAAATTGCCAAAATGATGTCGCTATTTATATCAACAAAGGGAAAGAGACTAAAATATCAGCTAATTATATTGCTAATAGCTTAGGTATAGATGTTAGGTATCAAGCAAGTTCAGCTAAAATTTATGACAACCTTATTGATGGAAGAATTAAAAATACAAATGGTGCAACCATTGAAATTTTTAATAATAATTCAATCAAAGATTACCTTAGTTACGAATAATTCGCTGCACAAATTCATTTGTTATTATTTCGACCTCCCTCTTAAATTGAGCTGATGAGAAAGTATGATCCGCACCAGGTAACCGATGAATTTCATTTGATAATGCTCTTAATTTTTTCCAGGCCTTATTACTTAAGGTTTGCTGATCAAATTCTCTAGCAGTGAGATCTTCCCCACTTAAAATCAAACATAAATCCCCCTTAAATTCATTTAACCCCAATAACATTCTTGTTTGATAACTGCCTTCAATGTCATGGGTTGTAACAACACTATCTTTTACAAAACCTTTCGCATCTCTAGCACTAGCAGCAACATTAACTTTGCCACTAATCAGTTTTTTCCAAAAACTTTTCGACATTAAGCGCTGCAAATAATAATACTTAACCATCGTTTTACCCATAGCTTGATCACTACGTAACCATGGATTGAGAAGCACCAAACCACTAACGCGGGCATCTTTATTGGCATAAATTAAAGCGGCTGATGCTGCATCACAAAGACCCCAAAGAATAACCTTCTTAATTTGTGGTTGAGCAGAGATAAATGCATCAACAGCAGCGCCAATATCACCACAGATATTATCAAACGTTTTTTTGTTGCCGGTACTGTCACCCATTCCAGTATAATCAAAGCGCATAGAACTAATGCCTTTTTGGGCTAATGCACGAGAAAGTTGAACAAATTGTCGGTGGCTACCAACACGATATTGAGGACCACCAACAACAATCAATACACCTGTTTCATTATTAATAGCTCCCAAATGGCTAATACCAAGTAACTGATCATCGTCTACGCTAAAAGGTATTGCTTGCTCATTAATAATTCCCACTATGCATTTAACTCTTTTTTAATAACATCACCATTTAGTTGGATTAATTCAGGTAATGAAAAAATTTCTGGAACTTGCCAAAAAGGAGCACATTCAACACAATGTAGTTGAGCACTATTTTCAGGCCAATTAGAGGATAGTCTTTTAGTTAGTGGAGTAATTTCTTTTGCTGCCAGTTCAAACCAATGCAACTTTGAAAGTGGTTGAAAGTCAGCTGGTATTTGCAATAACTCCATTGATTCCAACATCGGTTTAGTCATCAAATATCCGGCAACTTCGGTATTATTTCCAGCTAATATATGGTTTCGCCAATTTACTTTTTCGCCACTGCCACTCATCATTGAGCTCGCTTGTTTAATACGAAGAAACTGCCCAGAAAATAGTTTTCCGTTGGTAACCGGCTTCCAAAGTATTTGTTGAATAATAGGTAACTCATCATGAAGTTTTTTTTGATGTGACAATATAAACAAAGCGCCAAAACGAACGCCCCATAAAATAATCTTACGCACACCTTTTTGCTTCAACCACTCAGCCACTGTTAAAATATTATTTAACCAAGTATCACAATTAGCTTGCTCAAATTCTCCTTCACTATCGCCAGTACCAAAATAATCAAGTACAAAGCAAGGAATATTTTGAGTAGTAAAATGTTGTGCTTGTTTAGCAACAACAGCTCTTGATAAATTAAGCTCTTCAGTGATTGAAGGAAGGCATAAAATAGTAGTGTCTGAATCTAGTTGACCAAACTGGGTAATAAATAATTTCCCGTGTTCAGAGGGAATAAAGTGCCCCGAAATCATAATTAAGCAAGTTTCTCTGCAATAAAACCAACTAAAGAGCCTAGAGTTTCAAACACTTCAGCACTTACTTCATCATCTTCAATCATGATGCCATAGTTTTCTTCAACTAGTGTTAATACCGTGACAATGGCCATTGAATCAAATTCGGCAACAGCTCCTAAAATTTCTGTCTCGTTATCCCACTCAACCACATCATCAAGCTGTAAGGTTTCTTGTAGTAGCGCTTTAATTTCTTTTTGTAATGACATTGCCATCCTTAATTTTTTGATTCGATGAATAACTTATTGTATGTTTATATTAATGAAATGTTAATGTATAATTTTTATATCTACGTATTTAGTTAATGATTTTTATAAATATAACGAATGCTATCATTGGCTATTAATAATGAAAATTGGTTAATCTAAAATTAATATTTCGGCTAAAAATATCACTTTATTTATGTAGATTTTGAACTGCCCAGCAATCTAAATATATATGTAGTGATAACCTACCCCCCCACAGGAAAGTAAACAAAGGCTCTCTATGAAAAAATTTTTATGTCGATTAAACTTGATAAATGGACGACTTCAACTGCCAACTTATGGCCAAGGTTCAATACAAAATTATGTTTCAGGAGATTTTACGCCAGGAAAGTTAATCCAAGATACAAATACAACAGTATTGTTATTAGGTGAAGCTCGTATTCGCGATAAGAGCCTTTCTATTAAAGAGTCGCTTGATATTTATAATAATAATGAATCTGATTTATCAAAGATAGAGGGACATTTTCTTCTGTTAATTATTGATATAAAAAATCAAGTAACTAAGCTATTTACCGATAAGTTTACTACACATCCTGCATATTATTACGCAGATCAAAAGCAGATTCTTTTTTCATCAACACTGAAAGGCTTAGTCAGCTGCTTGGATAACAAGCCAGATATTAGCTCGCAAGCACTGTTCAGTTATTTATATTTTCATTGTATCCCTAGTCCAAGCACAATATATCAAGGGGTGAAAAAGCTTGAACCTGCCCACCTTCTTACATGGAAAGAACACAAGCTCACGAGCTCTTTATATTGGAAGCCGACATTTACCAATAGCAATAAACATTCAGAATCAGAACAATGCGAAATACTTCGCAACAAACTAAACAGTAGTATAAAAAACTGTCGAATTGATGACAATGTAGGCGCTTTTTTAAGTGGGGGGTTAGACAGTTCTTCAGTTACCGCATACTTAGCTAAAAATAGTAAAGGAAAAGCCAAAACATTTACTATTGGGTTTTCTGAGCCTGGATACGATGAAACCGAATTTGCTCAAGCTGTAGCAGAACATTTTGGAACTGAACATCATGTATATCAATTAAAGCCCATAGATGTTTTAGAAGCATTGCCTAAAATTGCCGCTCATTATGACGAACCATTTGGTAACTCTTCCGCTTTACCAACTTATTTTTGTGCTAAATTTGCCAAACAAAAGGGTGTCGATACATTATTAGCCGGCGATGGTGGTGATGAGCTTTTTGCGGGAAATGAACGATATGCCAACCAAAAGGTTTTTGCTAAATATACACAATTACCCGCTTTAATACGCACTCCTTTAGATTTTTTAATTCCAACGGCAGCTAAAATCTGTCCAATTAATATTCTAAAAAAAGCAAACAGTTATATATACCAAGCCAATCAAGGCTTACCTGAACGTTTACAGCATTATAATTTTTTACATCAAAACCCACCAGAAACTGTCTTCACAGCAGATATTTTAAAAAAAGTAGACAACAAATTACCCACGGCTCAATTAAAAACTCGTTATAATGAAGTGGATATTTCATCGCCTACCGACAACATGCTTTACTTGGATTGGAAGTTTACACTGGCAGACAATGACTTAGTCAAAGTAAACAATATGACTGATTTAGCAGGTATTACGGTGAAGTACCCTATGCTGTCTCCCGAGTTACTCAATTTTTCATGCCAAGTATCTGCAGAGCGTAAACTACCCGGGTGCGCATTACGTCATTTCTATAAAAAAGCTTTGACTCCAGTACTACCAGGTTCAACTATTAATAAGTCCAAACAGGGATTTGGTTTACCTTTTGGAAAATGGTTAGCAAAAGATAAAGAATTAATGGTATTAACCGATAATGCGCTAAATAGCTTAAAAACAAGAAATATCATAAAATCTGAGTTTATTGACCGAACATTAGATCAGCATCGCAATGTTCATGCTTCATTCTATGGCGAGCTGGTTTGGCTCATGGTAATGTTGGAGTTATGGCTGAATAGCCATTGAACAAAAGCAATATTCTAATCATTTAATATGGAAGAAAAATGAAAAACGCTATAAATATATTAGTAAGAAGCTTAGTTCATCAAGGGATGTCGATGACCTCAAGGTTAATATCGTCCAACAAACTAAGTATTTTGATTTATCATCAAGTATTGCCCGTTAAAGATCCATTAAGGTTTTCTGAGCCTGATAAGAAAGAGTTTGCCCAACAGATGCAAATTATTTCTAAGTATTTCAATCCTATTGGCTTGCCAGAAGCACTTGAACTTATAAAACAAGGTAAACTTCCTAAAAATAGCATTTGTGTCACCTTCGATGACGGTTATAAGAACAACTTATCTATTGCACAACCCATATTGCAAAATTACAAGATACCTGCCACCGTTTTTGTGGCCACTTCATATATTGAAGGTGATAATATGTGGAATGACAATGTTATTGAATTTTTTAGAAAAAGATTACATAAAGATATTAACTTAAAGTCATTTTCTTTAGGTTCAATTTCAAATTGTAGTATAGAAAACGCCTTAAAAATAATACCTAAAATAATAAAGCAGCTGAAATATTCTTCGCTAAAAGAGCGCAGTAATGCCATTAATGAACTTTACCATAAACACTCGGAGCATATCTCTAAGAGTAAGATGATGGACAGAGAGGAAATCAGAGAACTATTTGAAAAGGGGATTACTATTGGCGCACATACACATGAACATCCTATTTTAAAAGTTTTAAGCAAATCTGAGCAAGCTCAACAAATCGCCTATGGCAAAGAATTATTAGAACAAATCATTGTTCAGCCTGTTGAGTTGTTCGCATACCCAAATGGCAAATTTGGAATAGATTTTGATGAAACAACAGTTGAAATAGTCAAAGATCTTAAGTTTAGTGCTGCAGTGACAACTGACTGGGGAACATCAACAACAAAAACAAATAAATTCAAACTATTGCGATTCACCCCATGGTCGAAAAATAAATTAAAATTTCATTTCCAGCTATTGAGAAATTATTACAAATATAAATAAATCATCAATCATTTAAGAAAGCTTCTTTTCTAAGTGTTGTACCTAAATATTCAATCCCATATTTTGACAAATGCTCTTCATCAAAGAAAAATACATTATGATCTAGATCGTGTAATTTACATTGCTCTTTAAAACAAAATACATCGTATATATCCAAATACTTAATATTTTGTGATTCAGCTAAATCAGCAATAGTTTGATTCATTTTATGTTTCTCAATATAGTAACTATTTTGAATTTCTCCCCCATTTAAAACATACGAATCAACTTTTCCTTTAATAATAGGGCCTGGGCCAACAATAAAAATATTGGTATTCTGATACAAGTTATCTCTTATATTGCTAAAAAACGTATTCGTACCAATTTGATCAATAAATTTTGAAGCAAAAATAACCCCCTTAACTTTAACATTATTGTTAATGTAAGTTATAAACTCATCCATGTAAGGGAAACACTTATCTTCATACCAAGCAGGAGCGCAACTCGACGCATGTAACATTGCAAAATTCTTTGTAGGATAGGCAAACTTTATACTGTGTAAAAAATCTCTGCCATGAGAATCCCCAATGATTAAAAAGCCTTCGTCCCCGAGCTTTTTATTAACACAATCAATTAAATGCTCCAATGCTATGTTTTCATCATGACTACACGTAAATAGCACATCCATATTTTCAGATGGATTAGAATAATTACGGTTATAGTTTTTTTTGTAGTACTGCTTTTCTTTACCCATAGATAAATATACATCAGAGAAACCTTTAATGTCACTAAACCTAGATAAACTCCCTTCTGATACATAAACATACACTGAAAAAAAGACTGTCAAGGAAAAAAACATAAACCCTTTAACACGAACTAAATTTACATTAGCAATTATTGAGAATTTACTTTCAATTGTAGTAAAACTTAACCATCCAAGAAAAACCGACAATGTGATCCCAAGGACTTTGCTCTGCACTGAATCAAAACCATTAACATATAAATAAACCACTATTGGCCAGTGCCACAAATAAATAGAATATGACCAAAATCCAATTTTTTGAAAAACCATATTTCCCGTTATCACACTGTCTTTTCTTTGAGCTTGAATGATAAAAAATGTGCCTATAATCGGACATAAAGACATATAGCCGGGCCATAATGAATCCTGGTTTATTAAAAAAACAGATAGAGCAATGAACAATACACCGGCAAATTCAAATAATGCTTTACTCTTTCTTTTTAAACAAAATGGATATAAAAAAGCTACCCCTCCAATCATCATTTCCCAAGCTCTAGTAGGAAGCAGAAAATAAGCAGCATCAGGCCATTTAATAGTAATTAAAACACAGTAAATAAAACCAAGAATAGTGAATAAAAACAATATCGTTCGAATTCTTCTTAATTCAAACAGCTTGTTCAATGTTAAGAGGAATAAAGGATAAAGTAGATAAAACTGCCATTCGGCTGACAATGACCAAGTATGTAACAACCATTTTTCATGAGAAGCAGCTTCAAAGTAACCTAACTCCCCCCAATAAATAAAGTTAGAAATAAAAAAAATGCTGCTTAATGCATGTTTACTTAGCGTTTGATAATCTTTGGGCATTAAATAAAACCAACCAAAGACTAGTAAGATAAGGCATAGAATAACAAGAGGCGGAATAATTCTTTTCGCCCTAGCTTGATAAAAGCGGAAAGTTGAAAATGAGCCTTGCTCTAATCCAGTAAATATAATTCTTGTCATTAGGAAACCTGAGATAACAAAAAAAATATCTACCCCAATGAAACCACCTGGTAGCCACTGGTCATTAAAGTGAAATAGTACAACTGCGATAACCGCAATTGCTCTTAACCCATTAATATCTTCCCTAAACTTCACTCCTAAATTCCTTCCCTAAGTTGATTAGCAAATAATATATGCTACCATAATTTAAAATAATTATATGACAGCCGCCCAACATAAAATAACATTTAAAGAGAAATACGTATACTATGGTACAAGCTATTACTTTTAGTACGCTTTAAGCTGTTTTCTGAATCAAGTATATATGGCATCGCCAGATAAGGTATTCAAGGAAATGTTTCTCAGATAAATGCTCATCCAGGCTTGGAGAATAATACTTTGTGGCTACGTTATTTATCGCAAAATCACTAACCCTAATAAGGAAACTCTCCTGGTTTTACTTTCCCCTATTGAACAGAAGTTATTGATTTAATAATTAAACCATAAAAATTCTCCTTGACTTCCATATCTAATCTCTGGCTATATCCCTTTATGAAGATACCACTGAAATAACAGCACTAGTTTTCGGATGTTGTGGATGTGTTGTAACCTACTTGAAAATTGGGTCATTTGGGTAAAACATTCCAAAACTCGCTAAATGATTGAATTTTATTTGGAGAAAGTTTTTATTTCATATCTAAAAATTAATAGCTTTTCCCTATGTACCTGTTCTAATAGAACTATTAAATCGAAATTAAAAGACACTGTAACCTATGAATAAAAGTGTACTGTATATAGCCTTCCATTTCCCCCCTATTTCCTATAGTAGCGGCTATCACCGTACCCTCGCATTTGTTAAGTTTTTATCGCATAAGAAGTGGGATATCCAAGTATTGACCGCTTCGGTTAATGCCTATCCTCAATGGGATAAAAAGCATTACGAACTTATTCCTGAAGGAGTATGCATCACTCGATCCTTTTCATTGATGACTTCACGTCACTTATCATTATTTGGTCGTTATTTTGGGGTTTTGGCCTTGCCGGATAACTGGCAGTCTTGGATTATCAGTGGTGTTATTTCTGGTTTAAAAGTGATTAGAAAACAACGTCCCGAGTTTATTATCTCTACTTATCCTATAGCTTCGGCACAAATTATCGCTTTTCTTTTACATAAGGTAACCAAAATCCCATGGATTAGTGATTTTAGAGATCCTATGATGTTAGATGACCACCCTAATGGAAAATTAAAAAGGACAGTATTTAATTGGATAGAGAAAAAAACAGTTAAACATTCCACTAAAGTTATGGTAACCACTACAGGTGCCAAAGCACTTTATAAAATCAGGTATCCTCATAAAGAAGACTCATTTTGGCAGGTCATCCCCAATGGTTATGATGATGAAGTATTTCGTGAAATTGATAGTCCCGCCGCTAAGGAGGTAACAAATAAAGTTCGAATGTTACACAGTGGCGTCATCTATCCTTCAGAACGCGACCCCACATATTTATTTCAAGCTATTGCAGAACTCAAAAAAGAAAACCAAATAAGCCCGAATAATCTAGAGATTATATTAAGGGCTACTGGTCATGATGTTGAGTATGAAAGCGTGCTAGAGCAGCTAAACATTGCTGATATAGTAAAAATTTCTCCTTCTGCTTGCTACTCTGAAGCTATTGCTGAAATGTTAGAGGTAGATATTTTGATACTACTGCAAGCCGATAACTGCAATCTTCAAATACCCGCTAAAGCATACGAGTATATTCGAGCAAGAAAACCGATTTTAGCATTAACAGATTTAAACGGTAATACGGCAGATCTTCTCAATAAGCATAATATTTCAGTAATCACCCCACTTACCGATACGGTCAAAATAAAACTAGCCTTGATAAAAGTTATAGATGAGTATAATAGCAATGCTTTTAAGATGTTAACTTTAGAAGAATGCAAACAGTACTCGAGGAAAAAACAAGGAGTATTGATTGAAAAGATGTTAACTGATTGTTGTTTTGATGATAAACTCTCACTAGGTAATTAAAGACTATATTCACTCAAAATCAAGGATAGAATCAGTGTCTAACAAACACAAACAGCATCCCTCTTTAAGGTTTAAAGAGCTTTTTAATAGCAACAATAATGATAAGCTTTTTAAAGGTACTATTTTCACTTACAAGGCGAGGGGTGCCATAAATTTAATTTTAAGGTCCCTAAAAAAATCACAAAAAGGCAACAAGGTATTAATACCCGCTTTTCATTGCCCTACCGTTGTTCAGCCCGTTCTATTAGCTGGATTCAATGTTGAGTTTTATCAGATAAATTTGGATCTTACCATTGGGCTTGATGATTTATATAAACGGTTAGATAAAAACGTTGCTTTTGTTTTAATTATAAATTTTTTCGGCTTTGAGCAAGATTTAGGTGACCTTACTGAACGTTGTAAAACAAATGACAGCCTGATTTTAGAAGATTGCTCTCATTCACTTTATAATCGTAACCCTATCAGAATGACTGGTAATAGAGGTGATGTTTCTGTTTTCTCTTTTTGGAAAATGATCCCATCTTTTGTTGGTGGTGGTTATAAAATAGCCAACAAAAAAGAATTGGAGCCATTTAAAAGTGATAAAGTCCCCCTCATAAGCCAAATAAAAACAATCAAAAATAATACAGAACAAATACTCAACAACCTATCAGATAAAAACATATTTAAAGTTATCTATAATGCATTAGAAAGCTTAAGACAGGGTTCGAAAAAAATATTACTAAACTCTGTTAATACTCACGGTAATTCAGAGCAAGCACATGAAAAATATCCCATTATCAGTTCTTATTTCTCCTATAAAATTCCCTGGTCATCCAAACATATAATTAAAAAAGCTCCTATTACTCAACATGTAGATAAAATAATCGCTAATTATAATTTGATGCAAGGGCTTTTACACGAAAACAAAAATATAACCCCCTTATTAAAAAATTTACCTGAACAAATTTGCCCATGGTGCTTTCCAGTGTTGTTACCCAATAGAAATCAATACGACTATAAACTGAAAGAAAACGGGGTCAATTTCTTTACCTTTGGTGAAACGCTTCATGAATCAATTAGAAACCCTGATGTGATTTCAGAAAAAGCTAAAGATATAGCCATATATTTATCAGAATCAATTTTATGCTTATCAATTCATCAAAATATTGATGAAAATGATATTTTGCATTCAGTAGACAAAATTAATGAGCTAAAAGATGAGTGCAAATAAAAATAAGCTAAATCAATTAAGCTCTGAGCAAATAGATAATTGGAATCAACTTGCGTCTACTTTATCAAAATCAATAACCAATAGAGGCGTATGCTCAACATATGAATGGACCAATATTTTAGAAAAGTTGAACGCGGACAAATATGAGTCATCAACAATAATATGTGAAAAAGACAACGCAACAACGGCAATATTTCCGTTGGTTTTGACAAAATGTGGACGTTTATTAAAGCGAAATATACTCATCCCATTTGATAGCATTTACTCTACAAGAGCAGGTTTTATAACTGCAAAGCCAAGAGAGTCTTTACCTCTGATGTTTGCTCAATTAAAAAATCACTTTAAAGTATGGCATGAATTTAAACTGACGGTAATTAACGATGGAGATGATGACAAGGCGCTAAAAAACACCTTAGAGCATTTGAAGTTGAACTTTTTAGTAAACGATAAATTAACCTCCCCTTACATTGAGTTCAACAACACTTTAGAAGAGTATTTACAATCACTTAGTAAAAAATTTAAATACAATCTATCTTCCAGACTGAAAAAACTTGAGAAAGTTGGAGATGTAAAATTAAAAGCATATCAATCAGAAGCAGAGGCAGAAGAATTTCTTCGCGTTATTTATACAATCGAACGTAATTCATGGAAAGAGCAAGCCAACACATCTATCACAACAAATGCCGAGCAAGAGAAATTTTACAATAGCTTCACTCCTATTGCCGCCCAAAATAAATGGCTCAGAGGCATGGTATTGTGCGTAGACGGTAAACCAGTGGCATACAGTTATGGTATATTTTTTAATAATGTTTTCGAAAGTTTAAAAACCAGCTTCGTTGATGAATACAAGCAATTCGCCCCTGGCAATATCATTAAACTTAAAATCATCGAATACCTACATGCCCATCAAATTCACTTTTATGATATGTTGGGAGTCGCTGAACCAGTAAAAATGAAATGGACAAAGAGTACATATACTCAAAAATGTTACACCATATATAATAATAATTTGGTCAGTAAATCGTATTACCTTCTTGCGATATTAAAATTAAGATTTAAAAAACGGATAAGTAATAATAAATGAACAACAAAGTATTAATGATAGCGTTTCATTTCCCGCCTTTTACAAATAGTAGCGGTGTACAGAGAACTCTAAGGTTCGTCCAATATTTACCTGACTATGAGTGGACTCCCATTGCATTAACAGCCCATCCAAGAGCTCATGAAAAAACATCCACAGCCTTAGACAATGAATGTGCAGACACAAAAGTAGTACGTGCATTTGCGCTCGACACTGCCAGACACTTGTCCATCAAAGGCCGCTACTTGAATTGGCTTGCTTTGCCAGACCGTTGGTTTACTTGGATATTAGGAGCAATACCTGAAGGAAAAAAGTTAATAAATCAGTATAAACCCAGAGTAATATGGTCTACATACCCCATTGCCTCAGCTCATTACATAGCATGGGCACTACATCGTCTAAGTGGCATACCTTGGGTAGCAGATTTTCGTGATCCTATGGTCGAACAAAACGCTCAAACACTGCAATGGGCACCTGCAAATAAAAACTTAAGAAATGCACGTTTATGGATAGAGAAACGCGCAGTTAAATATGCAGCAAGATTAGTTTTTTGTACCGAGGGCGCAAAAAACATATGTATAGAACGCTACCCAGAAGCAAACCACAAGAAATGGGTTGTTATAAGTAATGGCTATGATGAGAAGACCTTCGCAAAAGCGGAGGAAAAGCGGGAAAAAGATGACAACCAATTAGAAAGTAATAAAGTCACCTTACTACACAGCGGTGTTTTGTACTTTTCACCAGACCGTGATCCTAGTTACTTTTTTGATGCAATATCTTCTTTGAAGTTGAAAGAACATATTAACTCAACTTCTTTGAAGATCATTTTACGTGCGAGTGGCAATGAAACGATATATCAAAAACTCATTAATAAAAAAAACATCGCAGATATAGTGAAATTAGAGCCCGCTATCGATTATAACCAAGCATTAGAAGAAATGATGAATGTGGACGGTCTACTTATTTTTCAAGGCTCAACATCTAATCCCGCTATACCTGCCAAAGTTTATGAATACATGAGAGCTAAAAAGCCCATATTATCCATGGCTGATGATAAGGGTGAGACAGCAAAATTAATGATATCAATAGGCATGACTTATGTTACACCTTTAAACGATGCTGATGCGATTGAAAATAAACTTTTAACGTTTTTGCAAGATATTAAAGAAAACCAAGCTAATACAATCGATAAAAAAGTGCTGGCTAACTATTCACGCCAATCCCTAACTAGAAAACTGGCCAATATTTTACAAAAAATTTCAATGGATTCATAAAAAAATGTTAAATTACGAAGTACTAAGCCTTGATGAGGCGGTTGATAAATATAATGGTGACTGGATAAATTTAGCTGGAAAAAGTGATGTTAATGTTTCTTTACTCCCAGGGTGGTTAAATTGCACCAGCCAGGCATTCAGAATAAAAATGAGTGTTTACATTCAGAAAGAACAAGATCACGTTATTGGAATTATTCCATTTTATCGTTCAGTCACATCGAGACTGGGACTCAAGCTAACTACTATTTCTACTGGTGGTAATCTGGTATCTTATCATCAAGAATTTATTACAGCCCCCGGACATACACAATCTGTAGTAGAAGGCTTTTTTCATTTTTTAGAAAAAATTAAGTTTGATTTTTTTCATACCGTTGCGATTCAAACCGACACGGATACTTATAAGTATTTAAATGATTGCATTACCAAGCATCAAATGAATTGTGAGAACCACCTCGGTGATTCCTCGCCTTATTTCAAGCTCAATACAAACTGGAATGAAGTTTTAGCCGCTAAGGCCCGTAAATTTAGATACAAAGTAAATAAACGAGAAAATCTACTTACGAAAAATGATAATTTTATAATTCGCTGGTACGATGATGAAGATTCATGTGATGAACTATTGAAATTTATTTTCCAAATAGAAGAGAAAAGTTGGAAAGTAAATGACAGAATGGACATCACCAGTAATAAAGTGGAAATGAATTTTTATAAGTTATTATTACCTTTCTTGGCCAAAAACCACTTCCTAGATGCCAGTGTGCTGCTTATTGATAATATCCCTATAGCATATAACCTTTGTTATTTATGGAATAAACAAATAGGACAATTAAAAACATCCTACGATACAAAATTTAACGATATTTCTCCAGGTGCAATATTGATGGAGGCTGGATTTAGAAAATATTTCAATGAAAATCATAATGAATTCGATTTTCTAGGGGCCCCTATGCCCCACAAATTAGCGTGGAGCAAAAAAACCCGCAAACATGAATCAATCTATATTTATGGCAAAGGTTACAAAGCCTCAATTATTTTCATATTGAAAAAATTTAAAAAAAAGTTAAAAGGAATACAATGAAACCATTAGTAATACTTTACTGTTTAATTTTATATGTAATATCCTGCAGTGTGCTAGCTATTGAATGGACTGGTACCACACTTAACGGGAAAAATTGCGATGGTAATTCCCAAGCATTTGGCCCTTTTGACTACAAAGAAGTATTAGCCTCTAAAAACACTCCTTTATGGGAAACTGCAAGGCTGTGGGAAATTAATAAAATTCATTACGGTAAGGGGCTCAGTACCCTATCCAAAAGTGGAGTAACAAAAACATCAATAAAGCACATATGGAAGGAATTTGATTATACATTAAGAGCATTCCCGAATCATGCTCAAGCATTATACTCAATGATTAATATTGAGTTATCAAGGATAAGACTTAATCAAAGCCAACAGATCCCAAGTTTAACAACTCCCCCGGAATGCTATTTATTAAGAAGTATCTCCTTTAGACCTAAACAAACAGATAGTTACTTGTTATTTGCAATTTATGCCCATAAACTCAAACGGTATGATCTCGCAAAATTTTATTACCTACAAGCTTTACAAATAAACCCAAAAAACCCAGAAATTAATTACAACTATGGCTTACTACTCGTTGATATTAACAACCTTCCAGAAGCAAAAAAATTCGCTAAAATTGCTTATGATGCTGGATATCCCTTAATGGGGCTTAAGAACAAAATTGATACTTTAAGTAAAGCTAACTAGTGAAAAGTCTAAACAAGAGAGTATTTAGTGGTGCTGTCACTATGGTTCTACTTCGCTTTACTATTAAATTTCTAGGTCTAATAAGCACTCTGGTGTTAGCGCGATTAATTACTCCAGAAGACTTTGGTTTGGTTGCAATAGTAATGTCAATATATGCTTTAATAGAAATGCTTAAAGCATTTGGCTTTGATGTAGTATTGATACAAAAAAACAACCCAAGTAAAGAGATGTATAACACCACTTGGACAATTCAATTAGCCTTTGGTGCTTTTGCCGGATGTATTATGTTTTTAATTGCACCATCAATAGCAATTACATTTGCAGACAATAGGCTTGAAGCGCTTTCTCAGGTAATTGCATTACTCTTTGTAATCAATGGCTCGGTGAATATAGGTATTGTGAATTTTCGTAAAGAACTAAATTTCAAACGCGAATTTATTTACATGTCTTTACCTAAAGTATTTGCAGTAATCACTACCATAACCATGGCTATTCTTTATAAAAGTTACTGGGCCCTTATATCTGGCATGCTTGTTTCAAGCTTATCTCAAGTAATACTCTCTTATATTTTTTCAAAATTCAGGCCTAAATTTTGTCTTTCAGAAGCAAAAGAACTGTTTAGTTTCAGCTCTTGGCTATTAATAGGTAATTTATTATCATACGCCAATTCTCGCGCTAAAGACTTACTAGTGGGGAAATTATTAGGTACAAAGTTTACAGGGCTCATCTCTGTTGCAGATGAAATAGCCAGCTTACCAACCACTGAAATGGTAGCTGCAATAAATAGGGCAACCTATCCGGGATATGCAAAAGTATCACATGACAATACCGAACTTAAAAAACTTTTTCTTAACACCTTATCTTTTATCGCTATTTTAGGTATCCCTGCAAGTGTTGGTATTTCATTGGCAGCACCTTACCTAGTGCCCGTAGTATTAGGTGAACAATGGTTAGCGACCATTCCTCTCATTCAAACCTTAGGTATAGCTTATGCGCTAATATCTATAAATACTAACGCAGGTTATATATTTTTAGCTAAAGGAAAACCCAAAACTAACGCGTTAATTAGTTTGGCTCGTGCCGTAATACTAGTCTTTTTAATGTTAATTTTAATAAATAGCTACGGTGTTATTGGTTTAGCAATTGCTTTATTAATTACCGCTACATTGATGTTTCCGGTTTACTTTATTATGCTAAAAAAAGAAATTGGAGTGCAATTAACTGAGTACTTATCCGTTTTATGGCGACCATTAATTGCAAGCATGGTAATGTATGGCATTAGTTATTTAATATTTTTCTCAGAAAACACTCCAACTGATACAATTAATACTTACGACTCGTTAATAAGTTTATTCGCGATCATTTTTGTTGGGATAACAGTTTACCTTTCATCAATTCTTATTTTATGGGGCCTGGCCAAAAAACCGTTAGGGGTTGAATCAATGAGTATTTCAAAAATAAAATCGCGTTTAGTTAAATAAAGTCAATACTCAGCTGGGTTCTTTGCTGCCAAAATTCATTAAACAGAAACGTTGCCACTAAAGTAACCAAACCTGGGGTAAGTCATTAATATTTACTACCTTTCTAGTTTATTAAATCTTTGACTAGATTTAGTGCTAACACAAGACAAAACTGCAACTAGTGCAATTAACGCATACAACAACTCAAAGTAAGCTAGACTTACATTCAAACCTGTTATCCCGTAGCCAATTAAAGCCAATGCAATACTTTTAGATAATGTTTCTAACCACTTTTTCTTATTTTCCCTTGCTCGTTTGATATTTTTATTACAATAAAAATAAGATATAAACAACATAGACAAAAAAATAAACAGCCCGACAAAACCACTGCCACCCAATACTTGAAAGTAAATATTATGTGCGGCTTTAGGGGTTAATGATTGTGGAATAGGTGGTGTTTCAATAAAACCAAAATTAGGGGTGTCCGGTGCATATAAATGCCAAAGTAAAGGATCTGCTGTTGCTTTAAATCCCCCCCCTGTCAATGGATTGTCAATAGCAATTAAAGTAGCAATTTTCCATGCCCACAGTCGACCGATAAAAGAACCATCTGTTGTTGAAGCTGTTTCAACAGTTGCTTGTCGCTCTTTCCATTCGGTAGGCGCAACGGCATAAATGCTTGGGAGCAAGATGATGGCAGCCATAAAGATAAGAAATTTTCTATTTGACTTTAACCACATAGCAAAGGCTAATATTGATAAGCCGATAAACCCACCTCGAGAATAAGTTCCAATAATAGCAAGTACATTAAGACCGCCAATAACTAACAAACCAAGTTTTAACGTTTGATGTTTTGTTACCGACCACAAATAGAAAATTAGAGGTAAACACATATTAATAGCAACGGCTAAATCGTTACGGTCTGCAATTATCCCTGACTTCCCTACTATTCGATAACTACCGCCAGATAAAATAAACTTAGTGGCTTCCATTGCCGCATAGGCAGATATTGACAATACAATAGCCCACACTAGAGTATCTATCGATTTTTTTGATCTTACAGTTAGGGTAATAAAAAAGAATAGTGCGATAACCTTGGTAAACTCAGTAAATTTAAACCATGCATAATCACTGTCTATTCGAATATTAAAAATGGTTGAAATTAACATCCAAAATAAAAATAAAAACACCAAAAAGTGTAGTTTTGTCCACTGCATTTTTTCTTTATTTTTTGAAAAAACAAAAGATAAAGCAACGATAACTACGATAGTTAAATTTAGTCTAAATGAATGAGAAAAACCAAAAGCCCATTTTGCAGGGGCCATTAATGCAATCCAAATCCATACGGCAACACCTATATAAGGTTTTTTAAAGCTGTAATAAATAGCGACGAATAGGAAGAGAACAAGTAATAAATCACGCATTATTTATCATCACCTTTATCATCTTGCCCTTCAGTGACATCATTTGCTGCCCAGTGCATCAATAACACCATAGCACCAATATCGACTAATAAAAAAAGACTATCTATCATATTTAACTCGCTATTTTGCTAATAACATATCGAAATTTACCCGATTTTTCAGCTTCAATTTGGTCAACAATTTCAATATCAATGATAACGTTTTCACCGAGGCGAGCTTTAAAGCCCTGGGTTATTTTACTATTAAGATCTAGATTCCTGACTAAATCATCTCGGGAATAACTTGCAGAACTGAGAGTTGGATCCTCGACAAGACCACTCGAGGATGACGATTGTGATTCATTTGAGGATGACGTTAACGATTCACTTGAGGATAATTTACTTATCTTACTTAATACAATCTGTACTTTTGTGTTCAATATAGTTTCTTGGACAATTTTAAATTCTTCAATACCATCAAGTTCCCGCAAAATATAAATAAGTGCCAAACCGTGCATCATAGTGCCGTTTTCAGCAACAACAAAGTCCGTTGAGCGGCCTTCAATATCTTTGAGCACAGGTAAGCCTCGTCCGCACTCACATAGAGTAGTGTCAATCGAGCCAATATCTCCGGTACGATATCTAATAAAAGGAAAGTCTGAAGTACCTAGATGCGTAACAACAATTTCACCTTTACTACCATCTGGTAGTACATTGCCTTTTGTATCAATAATCTCAACCACAATATCTTCAGCGGAAATATGCATTTTCCCTTGAGGGCATTGGTGAGCAATAAACCCAGCATCTCTACCACCATACCCATTAGCAACCGGTGCATTAAATGTTTTTTCTATAATTTCTCTTTGGTAGGGGTATAACCGCTCAGAGGTAACAAACACTACTTTAATGCCTAGCTTAGTTAAATCGATATTATGCTTTTCCGCAGTTTTGGCAATTAAGTTAAATACCGACGGGTATCCAAATAGCATTTTAGGTTTAATGGTTTTAATTTGACTAATAAAGTTAAGTAGCTTTTCTTCGTTCATGTCGAAGGCAGGGATTAATGTTGAGCGAAATAATTTATCACGCATTACTCTCACTTTATCTTGAGCACCTAATTCAATTGGAGAACCCCATGCGACAATTTCTTTATCGCCAATATTAACATCCCACCAGCGAGTGGCTCGCCATTTTTCTGCCACGTCATGGCTTACGCGTTCATTACCTAATAGAAAAGTTAAAGGTGATCCACTAGAGCCACCAGTGGTAAATGAACTCGTTTGCCCTGCATTGTCGGCTTTAAAATGTTCAAATTTTTCTCTGATGGTATTTTTATCAAGAAAGGGGAGTTTCTGTAGGGCTAAACGGTTATTTATATCACTTGGTGTAAGTTTTAGCTTTTTAAATAGCTGCTTATAATAAGGAACATGATTAACGGTGTTGTTAATAAAAAGCGCAAGGCGCTTATCTTGTTGTTTGAGAATTTCTGCTGTTGATAGCCACTGACTGTTTTCTAACGACTCTCTAATTTTTACAGTATCATGCTTCTTCAACCGTTCATGCAACGGAAAAAGTAATTTTGATACGATTTGAGTATAAATCCCTGCCATTTAAGCTATTCTCATTTTATTCATTAACTCGTAACTGAGCACTTTTTTATTATTTGTGGTTTAACTATTGGTTTACTTGTCTTTTTTATATTCCGGCCTAAAACACTACCGAAATGACGATATGTGAGACTACTGGTATAACGATTTACTTATCTATTTTTTCAATCGCGCCATCATAACAAGCTTTTAGGCTTTGCCAAACATTTGGCCAATAAAACTTTTCAATAGTTGTTAAGCCGTTTTTAATCAATTTGGCTGATAATTCTTCTTGCTTGAGTAATGTTATTACCCAGTTCGCCATTTGTTTATCATCGCCGGCCTCAACCAACAATGCATCATGCTGATGAGTCACTAATTTAGGAATACCTCCAACATTAGTTGAAACTACCGGTGTACCACAAGCAAGAGCTTCAATAATTGAATTGGGCGTATTATCCACCGTGCTGGTATTTAACATAATATCAGCCTGTTGATAAAGCTTGGCCATCTCTGATGGCGATAACCTGCCCGTAAATGCAACACTTTGCTCAAGCTTTAAATTCCTAACTTGTTCTTGTAGTGAACTCAACTCAAGCCCTGTACCTGCAACCGACATTTGCGCCTGCGGGTATTGTTTTTTTACTATGGCAAAAGCATTGATGGCTGTAGCTACATCATAAATAGCCTCTAGGTTTCTTGTTACGATTAAATGAGGTTTGTCGGTATTAATCAACTTTTCAGTTGCGAAAAACAAACTCTGATTTAAAACATTCGGTACTACTTGAGCTGTTTTACCAAAATCATCAAAGACTTCTTGTAGGAAAATTGATGGCACCAATATAGCCTGTGCTTTATTAAGACTTTTTTCAACTATTGACCAAGATTTATCAAAAAAGTCACGAGCGTAACCACCACGATAATTAACGATAACCGGTTTATTTAGCCTACGAGCGATAAAAATAGCAGGGGCAGCGAATAAATGCCATGACCAACCAGAGTTAGCCATCACATGAACAACGTCTGCCGAATTGCATTGTTTTTTTAACGATATAAAGTAAGGAATTAAACGAAAGAAAGCTCTTAAAATTGGTACTTTTCCAACCCAAAGAGGCTTATAAGCGGCATTAACTTGAACGATATCGACATCGAGCTGTTCACCCTTTAAAAACTCAGCTAACTGACGAGTTTGATTAGCCATTCCACCAGCAGGTGGGGCTAGCGGCCCAACAATTACTACTTTTTTTATCGTGGTCATATTATTGATTTGCCGATTTAGTAGAGGTTTTATTGTCTATTATTCTTTGATAAACAGGTAAGTAATTACTTACACTGTTTTTCCAGTTTCGTATGTTTTCTACATAGTCTCTACCATTTTTAATTACTGATTGGTTTAGATCCTCAACTAGGGACTTTGAGGATGACGGGGAACCAATAATCTCTTTGTGTAATAGGTCTGTAGTCTCTATATGTAATGAATCTGTAGCTTCTAGATTTAATGAATCCGTCATCCCCGAGCGATCTTGTCGGGGATCTAAAGGGCCACTTAATATTTCAATAATCCTTTGACTCAAATGTTCAACATTGTCAGCTTCAAATAAAAAACCATTTTCATTATCAGTAATTAATTCTTTATGGCCACCAACATCAGAAGCAAGTACCAACTTACCTTGTGCCATGGCTTCTAAAGGCTTAAGTGGTGTGACTAATTCTGTTAACCTCATTTTTTTTCGAGGATAAACAAGCAGGTCAACCAAACTATAATAGTTACCAACTTCATTATGAGGTACTCGTCCAGTAAAAATTACCTTCCCCTCTAAGCCTAGTAACATTACCTGTTGTTTTAAATTCTGCTCTTGTGGCCCACCACCAACGAGTAATAATCTAGCATTAGGGTATTGGGTTAACACTTCAGGTATCGCGGCAATAGTTAATTCAATCCCCTCGTAACCATAAAAAGAACCTAAAAAACCTAAAACCTGACAATTAACTAAACCCAACTCATGTTCAAGTTCCTTGTTTTTTTCTTTGATAATGTCAAATTGTTCAATATTCACCGCGTTGCCAATTACGGTAAATTTTTCTTTTTTAAAACCTCTACCAATTAAATCACTCTTTAACCCTTGGCAAATGGTGGTCACCGCATCGGCATATTTAACAACATGCGTTTCCATTTTTTGTGTTAAGCGATAACGTAAATCACCTTCTTTGCAGCTACCATGATCAACTGCCGCATCTTCCCAAAAAGCTCTAATTTCATACACTACAGGTAAGCCTGATTTTCGTCCGGCTTTTAAAGCAGCTAAACCATTAAGCGCCGGAGAGTGTGCATGAATAACATCAGGTTTCTCAATATCAATCACTTCCAATATACGCTTAACCATAGGGGCAATGTTAGCCATTTGATTAAGAACAGGTAGTTTAGACATTAAACCTGAGATCGGTGCGCTTCGATAAAATGTAAGATTATCTACGTGTTCAATTTCAGCTTCATCATTGCCATGCTTTGGACTAGTGACATGACAAGTTTCAAACCCTAACTTATGTTGCTCTTTGATAATAGAGCGGGTACGAAATGTATAACCGCTATGTAGCGGAATGGAGTGGTCAAGAACATGTAAGATTTTCATCTGCTACGCCCCACTCTCATTTGATGAAGAAATATTTTGTCGTAAAAATGACTCAAACATTAATAGTGTCCATAACGGTGCACTGTTATCTCTAATTCCATTAACATGTTGGTCAATAAGTTTGCGTAATTGTGCTTGATCAAAATAACCACAATTTACCATTTGATCAGACAGTAGGCCTTTATAAAGTCTTTCTTTTAATGGGCCTTTAAACCAATCAGCCAAAGGCACTGAAAAACCCATTTTTCTACGATACAGTACATCGTGAGGTAGGTAAGGCTCCATTGCCCTTTTGAGAGACTTTTTGCCAACACCCTGCTCTAAATTAACCTCTGAAGGAATACTAAAGCCCCACTCAACAAACTTATGATCTAAAAATGGCACCCTTACTTCTAAGCTATGCGCCATACTTGCTCTGTCAACTTTTGTTAAAATATCGCCAACAAGATAGGTTTTCATATCAAGATATTGAGCAATTTTCATAGAGTCTAATGATTTAACTTTATCTTTATAGCGTTTAAACACTTCTAACGATGTATAGCCATTAAGATTTTTTTTATACGATGTTGAAAACAATTTATCTCTTTCATCTTGCCTGAGTATGGACATTGAATTGTGGTAACCTTCAACAGTATCCATTGCCATTGATTGAAAAGTAGTTTTAGCTCTTAAAAATCGAGGAGCCCAGTCCATTTTTGGGTATATTTTACCTAAGGGTTTAAAAACCGCTTTACGGAAATTTAGTGGTAAAACTTGGCGGATTTTTTCTTCGTTCATGTGCCATCTATAACGGCCGTAACCAGCAAAAAGTTCATCGGCGCCATCACCTGATAAAGCAACAGTTACATGTTTACGCGCGAGTTCACATACACGAAATGTTGGCATTGCAGAGCTGTCGGCATAAGGTTCATCATATAAAGCAGCCAAGTGATCAACTAAATCAAAATCATTTTGATCAACGATGTCTATTCTATGATCGGCTTTATACCGCTTTGCCACCTCAATAGCAAAGTCAGTTTCATTAAACTCTTTAACATCAAAACCAATAGAGCAAGCATTAACAGGCTCTGTTTGTAACTCTGACATTAGCGCAACAACTGCACTAGAGTCTACGCCACCAGATAAAAATGAACCTAGCGGAACATCCGCGACCATTCGAATATCTATTGCTTCTTTTAATCTGCCAGCTAATTCATCATTGACTTTATCTTTGGTTAATGACTGATCAACTTGTGTTGGAATATCCCAATATTCTTGGGAAGCTGGAATTTGCTGCTCGCCCTTTTTCAATAACAAATAATGACCAGGCATTAATTTATAGGTACTTTGATAAATAGTATTAGGTTCAGGAATATAACCAAAGGTAAAATAATCTTCTACAGAACTGTCTCTTAACGACTTATCAAATAAGTTGTGCTCGGTTAAAACTTTCAGTTCTGAACCAAAGACAAAGTGGCCATCATTCAATAAGGTATAAAAAAAAGGTTTGATACCTAGCCTGTCTCGGGCAATAAATAATGACTGCTCTTTGCGATCCCATATAGCGAATGCAAACATGCCTCGAAGGTGATGAACACAATCAACTCCCCACTCTAAATAAGCATTTAAGATGGTTTCAGTATCACCGTGTGTATTGAAGGTATGGCCTTTTTCGGTTAACTCTTTGTGTAACTCTTTAAAGTTATATATTTCACCATTAAAAACAATATTTGCCCGTTGGCAAACACTCATCATTGGTTGTGGGCTGCCTTCTAAATCAATAATCGACAACCTTCTGTGTGCTAGAGCAACCCCAGGATCAAAAAAATAATCCCCTGCATCGGGTCCTCGATGAATTTGTCTGTCATTCATCTTAGCAATAACATCTGGATC
>ENA-ORXI01000330-ORXI01000330.1-sediment-metagenome-genome-assembly--contig:-NODE-330-length-38318-cov-6.058759_pt1 | contig 38318 bp, 22 predicted proteins | sample MGYA00237861_ERZ511468 | MGnify/ENA primary metagenome ERZ511468 (study PRJEB26299, sample SAMN06266213) | sediment metagenome | isolation source: Hudson Canyon methane seep mesocosm | place: USA:Hudson... | reverse complement strand
GCTTGGTGCAGGTGATTGATGATGGGCTGGAGTCTTCTGAAAACTGATATGAGTCATTTGGAGTTATATACCCGCCTTCTAGTAACGTATAAATTGCATTGTGAAGATGCTCATCCAATACATCCATGTCATTACCATCAGTAGAAAAGGTTAAAGGCTCTTCAGGGAGTATTATTGATTTATGCTTGGCTAGGTTAAACAGCACCATTACGAGGGCTACAAAGTCATTCCTAGTGATGCTATTGCTAATTTGAAGGCATGTTAATTCAACTTTTCTGTGGGTTGAGTAAAGTGATAAATCAAGAGTTGTTGCTCGTGAATTCTTATTTGTCATTCGCTACCCTTACTGCTCATTGATTTATATATAAAAAAGTAAATGGAGATAATTCCATCATCATTAATACTACAATATGTTGACACGTATTAATATAAATACTGATAGCCTTTGAGGGGGTAAATGTTAGGCAACCATGCAAACGTTACTTATAGAAAAGCATACTCTGTGTTTATTGGTTAATGTGGAGCGTGTTTTGTATGTGGTGAAGGCGTAGTTTTAGCTGGGTAGATTTAATCTTTAGTTTTAACTTTTGGGTAGAGCCATAGGCTATAATGGATGGTGTTAGAGTTTGTGGACTGATCAAGTGAGGGTTTTAATTTCCTGTCACAAACCTGTCACCATGGCAATGCGGTTTATGTATAAGCAGGACGGGGTTGGCAAGGTTAGATTTGGGCTTCAACTTACATTTATAAAGGCTTTCAAGGTAATGCCCCCGTAGCTCAGCTGGATAGAGCGTCCCCCTCCTAAGGGGAAGGTCGTGCGTTCGAATCGCGCCAGGGGCACCAGTCTTATTTGTTACTTTTTCGACGAGTTTCTATTATAGAGACTAGCTATAGTATCTAATGACCTGCTGTAGGGATCTTGAATATTAATGATGAGAAAATTAAGCTTCACGTTAGATGCTTTTTGCTTAATTATCGTTCTCCTTTATTTACACTGCTCTAGGGCCTTGTTCATCTTATCAAAGGCTTCATGGAGCTGTTCTACTTTCTTGCTTGTGGACTTTGCATCACCATTTTGATGTTGTACTTGTATCGAGTGGGCGATAGTATGAAAGTCTAGGTGTGCTTTATCTAGTTTATCTAAGCCTTCTTGTGAAAATACTCTTTCTTGTTTTTCGCGTTTAATCCACTGCCCGCAGTGATCGTGTTTATCTGTCATGACAGGCCAAGCGTGCGTGTTTTCATCAGGTGATTGAACTATTTCAATAAAACGTGCCAACCAATGCTCACTCACTATCTTAAAGATGTTTGTTCTTTTGTCCCTTTTAGACATCTGGAGACTGCCACTATGTAACCATTGCTCAATTGGCTCATATTCTTTTAGCCAATGTGGAAAATCACTTGCAGGAATTGGCGCTGAAATGACATAACCTTGTGCTAATTCACAGCCCATTAGCAGTAGCATTAGACCATGTTCTATGCTTTCCACACCTTCGGCAATGACATGTCGATTAAATGAATTAGATAAGCCAATAACCCCATCAATAATGGCATAGTCACTTGGATCATCTAACATGTCTCGGATAAAGCTTTGATCAATCTTGATGGTATTGGCTGATAGATTTCGCAGATGTGTTAAGGATGAATAGCCGGTGCCAAAGTCATCAAGTGCAATATTGACACCAAGGGCATTTTGGCACGTTTTAATAATGCTACTAATGGAATTTAAGTCACCTAAAGCACTGCTTTCTAATATTTCTAATTGAAAGTGCTTAGAATTAACAGAGCTGTGCTTTTCGAGTGCATGGTCAAGTTCAGAAAAGAAGCTATCTGATTGTAGGTGGTCTGAAGCAATATTGACGCTGACCTCTAATGTTATCCCTTGTTTCTTCCAGTTTTCTAGTTGTGACAGTGCTTGGTTTATAACCCAGTTACCAATATGAATTTCTAATTCTGTTCCTGTAATAATAGGTAAGAAGTCTAAGGGAGGGATTAAACCTTTTTCTGGATGTAGCCAGCGAATTAGGGCCTCAGCACCAAATACCACTCCGGTAATCATGTTCACTTTAGGTTGATAATATAGCGTGAATTCGTTGTTCTCTAGGGCGTGTTCTATTTCTTCAAGGCGAAGATTTTTCTCAATTATTTGCTGATCTTCTTGAACATTAAAGAAATGATGATGATTTTTACCTGATTGTTTAGCGCTATACATAGCTTGGTCAGCATGGCGTAATAGGGTGTCTAGATCAGAATCGTCAGTTGGGTAAATGGTTGCTCCACTAGATGCGGAAATCGTAGTGTGAACAATTCCATCAATTATATAAGGTCTAGCAAGTACTGAGTGGAGGCGTTTTAATAGTTCATTACAGTGAGAAACAGAGTCAATGTCATTTAATAAAATTGCAAACTCATCGCCTCCTTGACGTGAAACTGTATCACCTTCTCGAATGGTGGATGTGATTCTATTTGCTACTTCTAAAAGTAATTGGTCACCTACTTTATGACCAAAATTATCATTAATAGGTTTGAAATTATCTAAATCAAGAAAGCATATTGCAAGTGGTTTGTCATTACGTTTGCTATGAGCCAGTGCTTGACCAAATCTATCAGCAAATAGTGACCTGTTTGGTAGTTGAGTTAAGGCATCATAATGCGCCATTAAATGGAGTTTTTCTTGTTGCTGTTTATTTTGAGTGACATCAGAAAAGATACCGATATAACGAAGTAATTGGCCTTCATCATTTTCAATGGCGGTGATGGTTATAAATTCGGCATAGAGCTCACCATTTTTTTTACGGTTCCACATTTCACCTTGCCAAAACTTATTAACTTGAATCTCACGCCACATATCATCATAAAATTCATTATCATGATGGCCAGAATTAAGGATGTTAGGATTTTTACCAATAATATCTTCAGGTTGGTAGCCTGTTAGTTCAGTAAAGGTAGGGTTTACATCAATGATAATGCCTTTATCATCGGTAATAATTATCCCTTCATGAGTATCACTAAACACGCACGCTGCTTGTCGAAGACTTTCTTCATTTTCATTTCGATCAGCAATCAAACTATTAAACGCTGCTGCAAGATCAGATATTTCATCATTACCTGTTATTCTTAGGTAACTATAAGTATGGGATTGTTCACTTAGTCGCATGCTATTAGCAAAGAGTTTAATTTCACCTACTAAACGAGCACGAAGCTTTAAGCCAATAATAATTGCGAGTAACAATACGACTAGAAAGACGAGTATGTAAGCATTTAATATTTGTTGGGTTCTAGATTCGATTTTGAGTGCTAAATGACTTAAGTCCTGTGCAATACTGGCACTTAACCCATGAATAAGATCGAGTCTTTGTGTTGATTGTTCCCACCAAAACTGAGGATCAGTAGAGCTGATATTGTGGCGCAGAAAATTTATAGCAGCAATGGCTGGAGCATCATCGATTTCAATCACTTTATCAATATACCTGATTGATAAATTTTGCCCCTTTAGTTCTGTGATGTGTTCGAGTTGACTTTGATATTGTTTGAAGGTGTCTTCAATGGTGTTGAGTGCCGATATTTCTTCGCGGTTAATTTTGGGTAGTTGACGGTAGCTATCAATCTGCGCATGTACTTTTTTAAAATTTTCTTGGTAGCGTTTGGCATGGCGAAGATTTCTTCGGATAACATGATCCTTAAAGTCATGGATCAATCCACCGTAACCAATCAATTCCTGCAAGCCGTTTAAGGCATCTTGTCTTAATGCTCTATTGAACACTATTTCACGAGAATGTTGAACATTGTCATTAGACTGGTGTGATAATGCTTCTTTTAATAGCGCTTTGTGCTGAACTGTAGCGAGGTTATTAAAATTTCTGATGCTAGCTTGCTGGCCAGAAATATAACTAGAGATAGTACTAAAATGCTCAGCATTAAACTCTTGAACCGAAAATACGCCATTGAGAGCGCCACGTTCTTGACCTGAAAGCTCTTCAAGCCATAAAAGCTCTATATAAGAAGCGGCTAAATTATTGAGTTCGTAGGTTGAGTTTAAGCTTGGCATAAAGCTAATGATGGTTAAAAGCTGATCAATTAGCTGGCTATAAAAGCCAAAAAAATCATTCTTGGAATGTTGTCTGACATTGATACGGGTTGTAGCAATGCCATCAAGATCTGTAATTAAGGTATCTATTTGTTTTTGTATTTTGAGGCTTAAATAAGATGGCTTCTTAATTAATTGCTGTTTTACATGACTACTGACACTATCTGTAATTTGTTGTTGTGCTGATAACTCATCGAGATACATTTTACCTTTACTGCCAAAAACACCAGCACTTAGACCGCGTTCTTTTTGTAGAGAATAGGCAAGCTCGGAAAATTGATTAACAAGATGAGCAAAATGTAAGGTGTTTTGCGTGCCACGTAATTGTTGTTGCTTGTCTAATATTGAATTACTAGCAAAGAACGATAGCGTTACTAAAGGAATGAGGAGAAATATTCCTAGTTTTTTACTAATGGATATATGGTCAAAGAAGCTAAGTAAATTCATACGTGAGAATAAGATCTTAATGTGTATTAAGTAAACTATACACATTTACTGTAACTAATTGCTATCTAACATTAGCATTTAGTAATGTTTATTGATCTGTATCAATACTAGCAGTGGCTTGCAGCGGTTGTTGGTTATTTTATAAAGACCCTACTAAAGAGGGGGGGGAGCTAAGTCGCGGCAAAGACAGCAAATAGTATTTGTTATCTTTGCCGGAATTTAATTGTTAGATATAAAGTGAAACGTCAGCGTCACCAGCAAATTCTAAGTAGGTTGCTGCGCCACCTGAACTAATGCCATCAATGAAATCATCTTCATTGAAGTCGAATAAATCAACCGTCATTTGACAGGCAATTAAATCAACGCCTGTTTCAACACAGATATCGCGAAGCTGTTCTACACTTGCCACACCTTTTTGTTTTAATTTACGTTTCATCATCCATGTTGCAAACCATTCAAGGCCTGGGATAACTTGTACAATGCTTGGCACGGGTACAGGCATAGGCATTGCAGGGTTGCCGAGGGGTGATACTTTAAGGTTTAACTCTTTGTTAAGCAGTTGTAAGCCATAAAACGTGAAGAATATTTTTACTTCAAAGCCTAGTGCAACAGCTGTAGATGCTAATAAAAATGGAGGGTATGCACCATCAAGTGTGCCTTTGCTGGCAATGATCGCTAATTTTTTCGCCATTATTCAGCTCCTTTTTCAAGAATGAAATGTAATGTACCTTCATTTTCACTTGATTCAATCAATGGATTACCTGTCATTTTTGAAAATGCAGGAATATCCTGATGAGCGCCCGCATCTGTTACGATCAAGTGTAGGCGTTGACCTGCATCCATTTCTGATAATGCTTTACGTGCTTTTAGCACTGGAAGTGGGCAGTTTAGGCCCGATGTATCAAGTTCTACATCAAAGTTTGACATGATTGTTTCCAAAGAAGATCTGTATATAAACGTGTAATAATAAACTGAAATAGCTTTTTTGTCTTGCAGGAACCCTTGTTATACCCCAAGTGTCATATGGTTGATATGAGAAAATTTATTACAATAGCGTTATTAGGACTGATTATGTGGCCGTTATCTATAACGCGTGCCACGGAGATTGCTTTGCCTGAAATTGGTGATAGTGCGGGCTCTTTAATCTCACCTTTGCAAGAATATCAAATAGGTTTAGGTTTTTATTGGCGAATTCAGCAGTCGATAGACTTGATTAATGATCCTGAGATCAACAGTTATTTGCAGTCTTTAGGTTACCGTCTGGTTTCGAATAGTGATGCGCCTCATTTACCGTTTACTTTTTTTATGGTGCCAGACCCTTCGGTGAATGCTTTTGCTGCACCTGGCGGGTTCATCGGTGTTAATAGTGGCTTATTATTAACAAGTCAGAGTGAAGATGAAGTGGCATCAGTATTGGCTCATGAAATTGCTCATGTCACTCAACGGCATTTATTACGAAGTTTTGAAAAGTCTCAACAAATGAGCATTCCGATGACGGTGGCAATGATTGCTGCAGCATTATTAGGCGCTGCCGATCCTGCTATCGGTAGTGCTGCAATTATGGCGGTACAAGCTGGTGGCGTTCAATCACAGTTAAATTTTACACGTACAAATGAGTCTGAGGCTGATAATCTAGGAATGCACACCTTAGTACGCTCAGGGTTTGATGCCTTAGCAATGCCTACATTTTTTGAACGATTACAGCAGGCTAGCCGTTTTTATAGTGCCAATAACATCCCTGAGTTTTTGCGAACCCATCCGGTAACGACTTCTCGAATAGCAGATGCCCGTGGGCGAGCAGTAAGATATCCATTAGTGCGCCAAGCGAGTGATACCTTACAGTTTTATCTGATGCGTGAGAAGTTGCGAGTGATGGGGTCAACAAACCTAACTCAGTTGGTCGCGTATTACAGTCACGCTTTAAAAACAGGAAATAGTTTGAATAAGACAGCTACCCAGTATGGTTATAGCTTGGCCTTAGCTGCTGCTGGAAATTATAGTGTTGCTCGTCAAATATTATCTGAATTGATAGAGCAAGATGATGATCGTTTGAGTTATCAATTAGCATTAGCAAATATTGAAATAGCCGTTGGTCGTTTATCAGCAGCACTCGAGATTTTCGACGAAAGCCAAAAGCTTTATCCAGATGATTATGCTTTATCTTTGGAACAGGTTTCGGCCTTGTTACAAGCCAATTTACCTGAAGAAGCTGCGCAAATACTGCTTAGACAGTTGGAGTTGGGCATGCCTTCCCAGCAGTTATATGAGCTTTTGGCCCAAGCTCAGGGTGAGATGGGGCATAAAAGTCAGTCTCATAGTTGGTTAGCAGAGTATTATTATATTTCGGGACGATTAGAGGCCGCGGCAGATCAATTGCGTATTGCAGCAGGTTTTGCTAAAGGTGATGAGTATCAATTATCTAAAATCAGCTCTCGTTTACGTGAAATAGAAATTATATTAGCCCAGATGGAAGAGTCATAATGACTGACGACATGATGCAACAACGTAGAACAATTTTAAAAGGTGCCATTTCAGCATCGACGTTAGCCTTGGTGGCTGCGAGCGGCTTATTACTGCCACAGCAGTTGTTGGCTCATTGGCCTGGAGATGCCTTCAATGCTGAAACCGTTGAAGATGCACTACTTGCTCTACTAGGTGAGGCAGAAGTGGCAAGTGATACCGCTTTGAGTTTTAAAGTAGGTTCTCCACCACGTTATGCGATTAATGGTGCTTCTGTTCCTATTCAGCTGCAAAGCGATTTAAAGAATATAGAGCGTATTGCTATTTTAGTGGAGGAAAATCCTTTTCCACTGGCGATGAGTTTGGAATTTACGCCTGCAGTGATGTTGCCCTTTAAAAGTATGATAAAAATTCGTGAAGACTCATCCGTAATAGCGATTATTCGTGCGGATGGTAAGTTATATAAAACTACCCGATTTGTCGAAGTTGATATTGGGGGGTGTGGTTAATGGGCTTACCAAGAAAAGACCGAATTCGTGCAAAATTAAAATCAGGTCATACAACTGTGCGAGTTTTACTTGCTCACCCAATGCATACTGGTCGAGCAAAAAATGAGGCAGAGGAGCTAATTCCTGCTGAATTCATTCAGGATATCCGTTGCTGGAGAAATGGCGAGGAAGTATTGACCATAAAATGTGGTACTGCAACAGCACGAAACCCTTATTTCTCATTCCAGCTATTAGGAGGAGAACAAGGCGATACGATTACTATTCGCTGGGTTGATAATATGGGTGCAAAAGGAACAGCTGAGACGAGTGTCAAATGAACCTGAGAGTTAAAGTTAATTTATTTTTTGCAGCACTTTTATTGTTATCACTGTTAGTCAGTACCAGCGTGTTGATTTCTAATGCCCGCCATTCGGTTGAGGCAGATATGGAAGAAACAATGAGTGCTGCTGCACAGTTGATTACAGTGTCTCTCTCGGGCGGTGTTGCATTAGATAGAGAAGGTGGTATGTATCAACATCTTCATGATCTTGTTATCGCTTTAAGTGAAATCCGAAGTCTTCATATTTTGTTATTTGATGATGACGGTTTGTTGTTTGAAGGTGAGCCCAAAGTAGGCACTGATGAAAAGCCACCTGAATGGTTTATTGATTTATTGCTGCCGAAAGTAACACCGTTAACCAAACATTTTGGTCAAGGGAATATGGTGATCTATGCAGCACCATTACAAGAGATTAATGAACGTTGGGTAGATATTCGAAGTATTTTAGCGCTGGGTTTAGTGATCTTTATATTTGTAGGTCTAATACTCTATTGGGGAGTCGGCTGGGTACTTAAGCCTTTAGAGCGTGTGCTAGAAGCATTATCAGGTTTTGAACGAGGTAATTTACATTTACGTTTACCTCGATTTTCAATGACTGAAATGGACCAAATTAGTCAGTCATTTAATCAAATGGGTCAAACACTACAACAAAGTATTGAAGAAAACCGCCGTTTAGCCGTGTTAGTTCAGCAATCAGGCGATGCAATTTTATCCTTAGACCATGCAGGACATATTGTGCTGTGTAATCCTGCTGCAGAGAAACTGTTGAATAATAATGCGACATCGTTACTTGGTAATGAGCTGTCATCATTAGGTTTTGAGGAAAATAAGAAGAGTATTGCCGCTGTTCTAGAAAAATGTGAAACCATTGAAAACCTAGAAACGAGTTTGCCAAAAGATGGCGGGGGAATGCGTTCAATATTGCTCTCTACAGTACCGCTTTCTGATACCGATAATGTTATACGTGGTGTGATTTGTACACTAAGAGATATTACTGAACATAAACAGATGGAAGCGGCTGAGAATCAGTTACGTGAGACGCGTCTTTTAGCACAGCATATGGCTGATGCTCAAGAAGGCGAACGTAGACATTTAGCACGTGAACTGCATGACGAACTAGGCCAATGTTTGACGGCGATTAAAACAGATGCAGTATTAATACGGAACCGAACCGAAGAAACAGAGCCTAAAGTATTTACCAGTGCACAAGCTATTATTGATGTAGCTAGTCATATTTATGATGTGGTTCATAATATGATTACCCGTTTACGTCCAAGTCCATTGGATGATCTTGGCTTGATTCCAACATTAGAAGAAAGTATCTCTGCTTGGCAACAAAGGCAGGAGGATATTAATTTTACCTTATCATTATCTGGTGAATTAAATAACTTAAATGAAGCAATGAATATGACCATATTTCGAATTGTGCAAGAATCTATAACCAATGCTGTCCGTCATGCAGCTGCATCTGAAATAGCAGTTACGGTTAAGAATGAAGATGAACTATTGATAGTAGATATAAAGGATGACGGTAAAGGAATGGAAGTGCAAGATTTCCACTCAGATGTCGATTTTGGTTTGCTAGGAATGAGAGAGCGGGCACATAGCTTAGGTGGTGAGTTCAAATTAACAAGTGCGTTGGGTGAAGGTGTATCAATTCACATCACATTACCATTAGGAATGAATTAAAAATAATGAGTCTTAAACAAATAAAAGTATTATTAGTAGATGATCATGCATTAGTACGTGCAGGGTTTAAACGGTTGTTAGAAGACGGCGATAAGTTTACGGTTGTTGTTGAAGCTGACAGTGGTGAACAAGCCGTACAGGATTATATTAAGTTTAAGCCTGATGTTGTGGTGATGGATATTTCAATGCCAGGGATTGGTGGCATTGGTGCCATTGAACGAATTATTGCTCGTGATCCAGATGCACGAATATTGGTGTTAAGTGTTCATGAAGATGGTGTTTTTACTACTCGAGCATTACAGGCCGGTGCGAAAGGTTTTATTCCTAAACGTAGCGCCCCTGAAGAAATGATCAAAGCCGTTGAACAAGTATCACAAGGTAAAATGTGTATTGATCCTGAAATTGCACAACAAATTGCAATGCAGAAACTAACGGGCTCCGACAATATTATTGATGTATTAAGCCAACGTGAATTTGAAGTGTTTCGATTGTTGGCAGAAGGTAAAACGGTTAATGAAATTGCCGAGATTTTGAGTTTAAGTCCCAAGACCGTAGGTACTCATCATACTAATATTAAACAAAAACTAGATGTCTCAAACTCAGCAGAGCTAGCTAGACTAGCTATTCGAAGTGGACTCTTAGACGCATAATTAGGGACTAAGGAAAATCCTGAGTGATGTCGAGATTTTTCCTCTAACTAGTTTGAAATTGTCAGCGTATAGTGACATTCAACGTTAGCGGAAAGGCCCGCCAACTTTTTATTAACTTAGGAGTTATTACTATGTGGACTACACCAGAATATTCAGATATGCGTTTCGGCTTTGAAGTAACAATGTACATCTGCAATCGTTAAGATTCAAAGTTAAAAGCTTTATAAAAAGCCCTGATACTGAAAAGTATCAGGGCTTTTTTTTTGAGAAAAATCCTGAGTGTTATCAAGTTTTTTCCTGTCACCAGATTAGTAATGTCGGTGTATAGTGTTATTCAAGGTTAGCGGAAATATCCGGCTAACAATTTTTAATAAATGAAGGAGTAATTACTATGTGGACTACACCAGAATATTCAGACATGCGTTTCGGTTTTGAAGTAACGATGTACATTTGCAATCGTTAAGATTCAACGCTAAAACAGTTTATTAAGAAAGCCCCGTTCCTGAAAAGGAACGGGGCTTTTTTTTGCCTGAAGCATAATAATTAACAAATGAGGAAAATCCTTAGAGGGGATGGGGTTAATCCTGACGTAAGCAAGGGTGGTGAGGTGTAACATAGCGTCCACTGTTTGGAATTCTCCAAGCGGTTTTATTATTAAAATTATAAAGAGAGAAAATATTATGTGGACTACACCAGAATACTCAGATATGCGTTTCGGTTTTGAAGTAACAATGTACATCTGTAACCGTTAATATCTGTTTTTGATGTATGCTCGGAACTTACGGCTTGCCTTGGGTTCCGAGTATTTCTTCGTTATTAAATCAGATAGGTTTGAAACTCAGAATTATCTGATTTAATCGTGACTCAACGGAATTAATTATTTTATGTATATACATGTTTTAGGTTCAGGTGCTGGTGGTGGTTTTCCACAGTGGAATTGTAACTGTGTGAATTGTAAGGGCGTGCGTGATGGCTCTATAAAGGCTACACCCCGTACACAATCCTCAATTGCAGTAAGTGCAAATGGTGAAGATTGGATTTTATTCAATACGTCACCTGATATTAAGAAACAAATGGATGATTTCCCAGCTATGCAGCCGGGAAGAAAAGTGCGAGATACGGCTATTGCCGCTATTGTGATTGTTGATGCTCAAATTGATCACTCAACGGGTATTTTAATGTTGCGTGAGCATATTGAACCTTGGGATGTCTATTGCACTAAAGCTGTTCATGATGATTTAACAAATGGTTTCCCAGTATTTAATATTCTGGAACATTTCCGTGGTGTAAATTGGCATGAAGTTCAAACAGATGAGTCAACATTTACAATTCCAAAAGCAGAAGGTTTAGTTTTCACTGCAGTTCCACTTAAGAGTGAAGCGCCTCCTTATTCTCCACACCGACATAACACAGTACCTGGAGATAATGTTGGTATTAGAGTTGAGGACACACGAACAGGAAAAGTATTCTTTTATGCGCCAGGCCTCGGCGTTGTAGAAGAGCATGTTATTGACTATATGACAAACTCTGATCTTGTCTTTGTAGACGGTACTGTTTGGACAGATGATGAAATGTCACATGAGGGCATCAGTGATAAACGTGCTCAAGAAATGGGACATCTAGACCAGTCTAGTAAAGGAGGAATTATGGATATTCTAAATAAGATGGAACGTCCAAGAAAAGTATTGATTCATATCAACAACACGAATCCAATCTTGAATGAAGAATCTCCACAACGTCAGTCACTTAATGAAGCAGGTATTGAAGTGTCGTACGATGGAATGGACATCAAACTATAAATTAATGGTCTTTTTATCCAATGTCTGCGTTGGATAGTTTGCTACGATTCTCATGTACTCATCGTACACTGCGAGTCTCACAAAGTATCCGCCTTGATCTTGAATAAAAATCCTCATTAATTGCAACGTTATAAAATAAATACAAAGGAAATAGTATGTCAGAAGAATTAACTCCTTGGACACATGAAGAATTTGAAGCACAATTACGTGCAAAGTCAGATATGTATCACTTTAACCATCCTTTCCATAAATTAATGCATTCAGGAAAGATGGATAGAAAACAAGTACAAGGCTGGGTTGCAAACCGTTTTTACTATCAAACAGCAATTCCTGTAAAAGATGCAGCAATCATGTCTAACTGTACTGATCGTGAAGTACGTAAACATTGGGTTCAACGAATCTTAGATCATGATGGTCATGATGGTCACGGTGATGAGCCAGCTGATGTTGGTGGTATTGAAGCGTGGTTACAATTGGGTGAAGCAGTTGGTCTTACACGTGAAGAACTTATGTCGGAAGAGCATGTTCTACCAAGCGTTCGTTTTGCCATTGATGCATACATTAACTTTGCAAAACAACGTCCTTGGCAAGAAGCTGCTAGTTCGTCTTTAACAGAGTTATTTGCACCGACGATTCATAAACATCGTATTGATCACTGGCCAGAACATTACCCATGGATTGAGCCACAAGGTTATAACTACTTTAAAAAACGTTTACATGAAGCACCACGTGACGTATTGAATGGTTTGCAGATCACAATGGATTACTACACAACACGTTCTGAACAAGAACGTATGTTAGGGATCTTGCAGTTCAAATTAGATGTACTTTGGACAATGTGTGATGCAATGTGGATGGCGTATGTTGAAAAACGTCCTCCTTATCACATGGATGTATAATGAACAGTTGAGAAATTAAGACGACAGGTATTTTGGATTTTGCCAAAATACCTGTTTTTAATTTTAAAGATAATTAATAATATTTAGAGTATTAGTTATGAGTGAAGAAATATTTAAATCCGACAGTGTGCCTGTTTTGGCACAAGGCTACCGTTTTCAGTGGGAACCAGCTCAAGATTGTTTTGTGTTGTTATACCCTGAAGGTATGGTGAAATTGAACCCAACAGCAGGAGAGATCCTCAAACGGGTTAACGATAAAAAACAAACCGTAGTAGAACTTATCGCTGAGTTAAAAGAAGCCTTTAATGGCGCTGACTTAGATGATGACGTTTACCGGTTCTTGGAGGAAGCACATGGCAACAGCTGGATCAGAGCAGAATAAAGCTCCCGGTAGCACGGGTGGTGCTAGCGGTATGAATGTACGCGATCAAATTAAACAGCCATTATGGTTGTTGGCAGAGTTAACTTACTCGTGTCCTTTACAATGTCCATATTGTTCAAACCCAATGGATTTTGCCAAGGTTAAGAAAGAGTTAACGACACAAGAGTGGATCAGCGTATTCAAACAAGCGCGTGCAATGGGTGCAACTCAACTCGGTTTCTCGGGTGGTGAACCAATGACTCGACCAGATTTGGTAGAGTTAATTCGTGAAGCACGCAAACTAGGTTTTTACACAAACTTGATTACATCAGGCGTGGGTCTTGATTCTGCTAAAGTGGCAGAGTTTAAAGAGGCGGGCTTAGATCATATTCAAGTCAGTTTCCAAGCAAGTTCAGAGGATTTGAATAATCTTATTGCTGGTACCGATGCATTTAAACATAAAATTGAGATGGCCAAAGCGGTTAAAGCGAATGGCTATCCAATGGTTTTATGTTTTGTAACGCACCGCCAGAATATAGATCAAATTGATGAGATATTAGATCTATGTGTCGAGCTAGAGGCTGATTATGTTGAACTAGCAACAACGCAATATTATGGTTGGGCTATGCATAACCGTGATCAACTCATGCCTATGAAAGATCAATTGGTACGTGCAGAAGCGATTGCACATAAATATCAAGAAGATCTGCAAGGCAAGATGAAAGTCTACTATGTGGTACCTGATTATTATGAAGAGCGTCCAAAAGCATGTATGAATGGCTGGGGTAATATCTTCTTAACGGTTACACCAGATGGCACAGCTTTACCTTGTCATGCTGCTCGTGACTTGCCAGGAATGACCTTACCTAATGTTAAGGATATGAGTATTGACGAAATCTGGAATGGTTCAGATGACTTTAATAAATTCCGTGGCTTTGATTGGATGACAGAACCATGTCGCAGCTGTGATGAAAAAGAGAAAGACTTTGGTGGCTGTCGTTGTCAGGCATTTATGTTGACGGGCGATGCGACAAATGCAGATCCTGTTTGTAGTAAGTCACCACATCATCACTTGATTGAAGAAGCGGTTGCTGCAGGTATTGCAGAAGCTGCTAAGCCAGTGACAGAGCAAAAGCCTTTAGTTTTCCGTAATCCGAAAAATTCTAAGAAAATTAGTGGCAAATAACGTAGCAATTAAAACACAGGGTCTGACTAAGCAATATGGTCAGACCCTCGCTGTTACCAATCTCGACTTAGAAATTGAAGCAGGCCAGTTTTATGGTTTGCTCGGGCCTAATGGCGCAGGTAAAAGTACAACGATTCATATGTTGACAACGATGACCGTCGCCACCTCAGGTGATGCATGGATTGCTGGGCAAAAAATATCAGATGATCCGGTTGCAATTCGTCGTTCTGTTGGTCTTGTTTTTCAAGACTCAGCACTTGATCGTACGATGTCGATTGACGAGAACCTGCAGTTTGCAGCTGCAATGTATAACCTTTCCCCTGATGAAGCCAACAAGCGTATTGATGAATTATTATCGGTGTTCGGTTTACAAGATAAACGTAAACGGAAATTGGTTTCATTATCAGGCGGTCAGCGTCGTGCCGTTGATATTGCGCGTGGCGTTTTACATAAACCTAAAGTATTGTTTCTTGATGAGCCAACAATTGGATTAGACTTGCCCAATCGTCGTGCTATCTGGCGATTTGTTGAACAATTACGTCGTGACGAAGGAATGACCGTCTTTTTAACAACACATTACCTTGAAGAAGCTGCTGCCTGTGATCATGTTGATTTCTTTCAACAAGGGCAATTGCAACGTGGTGGCAAGCCGCAAGAGTTAACGCAGCAATTGGCAGCATATATATTAGAAGTTAATACGCCAAATCCAGAAAATGTAACGGCTCAATTGACTCCGATCTTTGGCGCTCCTATCCGAGAAGATCAAGATCTAAGTTTCAAGATTTCTGCTGATGATGTCGACTTTCACCAATTACAGCAGACCTTGGGTGACTCAATTTCATCAATGCAATGGCGTAAACCGAATTTGAATGATATTTATCTCTGGATGTTTTGTAGTCCGGAACAAGGACAAACAGCATGAGTTGGCGCCCAGTTAAGGCAGTTGTGGGACGTGAAATGAGTAAGTTGTTTCGCCAACGTGCCCGTCTAATTAGTTCAATGGTACGTCCGATGATCTGGTTATTAGTCATTGGTTCAGGTGTTGGTAGCATGCTGCAAGGTGCGGAACAGGAAGGCTATTTAACTTTCTTAGTTCCGGGTATCCTTGCGATGACCTTGTTGTTTGCCGCTCTACTTTCGGCATTAACATTGGTCTATGATAAAGAATTTGGCGTGATGAGAATGATGATGATTGCACCAATCGCACACTATTGGATTGTCTTATCCAAATTGATTGCAGCAACACTCACGGCAATGGTTCAGGCACTATTATTATTAATCCTATTATTATTGATGGGATTAATCAGTATAAAAATCGCCTTCAATTTATTACTTCCAGCACTTATTACAGCAATATGTTGTGCTGCTATTGGCGGTTTGATTGCCGTATGGTCAAAAAGTATTGATAACTTTGCAGTGATTATGAACTTCTTCATATTCCCTGTGTTTTTTCTAAGTGGTGCGCTATACCCAGTGAACCAGTTACCCGATTATTTACACTATATTGTATTGGTGAATCCATTTAGCTATGGCGTAGATTTATTGAAACATGCCGTACCTAATGTGGCGACAGACTTTTCTGTGATGACGGATGTTGTTGTTGTATTGGGCTTCTCTTTTGTTGCTATTATTATTGCTTGCTGGCAGTTTTCTCGTGAGTCTGTGCATGCTCCGTTGTTCCACCGACTAGGTAATAAATCTTAGTGTAGATTGTCTTTAGCATTAGGCTTATGCCACCACTCTAGATTCTGCTAGTAACTGAACGATACTGTCAGCATCAACAGGTTTGCTTAGTAAGAATCCTTGCATTTCATCGCATGATATCTGTTCCAATAGATCTAACTGCTCTTGCGACTCTACGCCTTCAGCAATGACGCTTAAGCCCATTCCATGAGCCATTGAAATAACAGAGTTAACAATGTTTCTATCGTAATTATCAGTAAGCAGATCTTTTATGAAAACGCGATCAATTTTGAGAGCAGAAATGGGTAGTTTCTTAAGGTAACTAAGTGAGGAGTATCCTGTGCCAAAGTCATCAATTGAAATAGATATTCCCTTGTTATGAAGCTGCTTCAGTACTTTTAATGCAACATCAAGGTTATCCATCAGTATTGTTTCTGTTACTTCGAGCTGAATTTTTTGAAGCGGGGCGCCTTCCTCTTTGATAACTCCTAAGATAAAGTTGGCAAAGTCTTCTTCTTGAAGTTGAATTGTAGATAAGTTAACAGCGATACTCAGATCGATGCCTTCTTTGGACCATTTATTCACTTGTTGGCATGCTGTGCGAAGAACCCACTCTCCAATCTCGCCTATAAAACCTCGTTCCTCAGCAAAGGGTATAAAATCCATAGGGCCGACAAGGCCTCGATCTGGATGTTGCCAGCGAATAAGCGCTTCTACGCTACTAATATTGCCAGTGATAATATCCATTTTAGGTTGGTAATAAAGACGCCATTGTTTCTTATCGATTGCTGTTCTAATTTCTGATTCTAGCTTAACTTCTTTTAATGATTCCTCCTGCATATTAGCAGTGTAAAACTGGAAATCATCAGGAATGTAATCTTTTTTAGCATGAGAGCGAGCTACGCCTGCATGAGTGAGTAGCTCCTCTGGCGTATTGGCATCTTCAGGATAAATACTAATACCAATCTTACAAGAAATATTAACTTGCTTATCATCGACAATAACGGTTTTAGACATTAACTCTATGATACGTCTAGCAATGAGCGTTACCATCATGCGGCCATTTAAGTTTGTTAGTAGGATACCTACCTCATCACTATTAAATCGTGCAATTGTAATATTATTGGCAGCTAAGATAATTCCTAAGTCAGCATTACTATTGTTAAAAAGTTCAATTAACCGCTCTGTTAATGAAATAAACATTTCATCGGCGATGTGGCGACCGAAACTATTATTTACTTGCGAAAACAAATTAATATCAAGGATTAAAACGGCAGATAAGAGGCCTTGTTGTTCACTATCATCAACAGCTTTTATCAATTTATTATAAAATAAAGTCTGGTTAGGTAAGCCGGTTAATTTATCAAAATTTTGTTCTTGCTGTAATTGTTTAGATACATCATCAGCAGTGTTTCTTAATTCAAGGACTTGTTTCTGCAGTCGAGTAATCTCATCCGAATATTGAGAATGATCAGAGAGAGATATCCGTTTATCTAGTTGCTTAGTGTCAACTTCTTCCTCTATCACTACACTAGGCTCAATATAGGGCGTTTTCGACCAACGGACAACGCAGTTTCGTCCAGAGTCTTTTGCTATATATAAAGCTTGATCTGCTTGCTCTGTCAATGACTCGGGGCTATCTGCATTATCTCCGAGCATAGATGCGCCAATACTTGCGGTAACTCTTGGCCCCTCATCTTGATATGTATTATATGACTGATCTTTGATTCCACGTCGGATTCGCTCTGCAACTGATATTGCAGCATCAATATCTAGGCCCGGTAGAACAAGACAGAATTCTTCACCTCCGTATCGACCAACAATATCGAGGTCTCGAGTTGTAGAATGTAAAATATTGGCTAACATGATGATAACTTCATCACCAACGGCATGACCATATGTATCATTAACATTCTTGAAGTGATCGAGATCAACCATTAAACAACATAATTGCTCATTCTCTTTTTGGGCATGTTCAAATGCTTCTGCAAATAATTCGTTAAAAGAACGACGGTTAAAGCAGTTTGTCATAGGGTCTCGTGTAGCAAGAAAGTGTAGTTCTTTATTTTTACGTTGAACTTCTTTTTTCGACGATTCGAGATCCGAAACCATAAGCTGTAGTTGTTGACGTTGCACTTCCAAATCGGTGACATCATCAAATGTAATCAAAATTCCTTGCTGTTTCTCATCACTATCTAGAATAGGAGCAGAATTAATAACTAACGTTCTAACCATTGTTGATGATGTTTTTAGATTAATCATGTCTCCTACACTATTTTCACCTGACGACATGGCAATAAGCCAAGGGTAGAGAATTTCTCCAACTTGGCCGGGAGCAAGTCGCCAGTCAAGTTCTGATAGTTTAAATCCTAATAATTTATCGGTTTGTCGATTAAGCATTTCAGAAAAAGAACTATTAGCGAGTACAATTTGTTCTTTATCATCAATGATAACGACGCCTTCAGATAAGGTATCAAACGCTGAATTTACTCGCCCAGGCACGACAGAGGCAGGATCAATCTGTCGAATAGTACGTAACATAAAAAATAGAAAAGCAAAGAAACCAGAAATAGTAACGAAGAGAATTAATTGATAAAGCGAGTTGTTTAAAAACCCAAAGTTAGAATTACTATGCAAAGGCTTAAAGCTCATCTCAATTGTACCTAGATTGCTCTTTCCTCGATTAATAGGAACTCGGACATGGGTTGATGTTGATTTATCGCCTTGATAGTCATTCCAATGTTGATCATGCTTCCCAATGGAAAGTAATAATCCTCCTGATTCATGACGAAACCCTGCCGAGAGAAGCTCATCGTGTCTTAATACAATTTTTGATAAAAATGGTTTAACCTTCTGTAGTTCACGTTCATTTGCCATAGTTGAAAAAATAATAGCAAGTGACTCACTCAATTGTTTGCGACTTTCGAGCTCATATTTAGTTTTATTTGGGAATACACCTAAGAAGTCCGCGATCAGAATCATACTGATTGTGATTAACACTAACGCAAAACTTATGCGAATTGAAGGCCATAACATGGCGAGTGATTTCGAGACGTTATTCATTTTTTAGTACCAAACATGGAATCTACTTTTCCATCTTTTGTTTTAGAAGATGACTTCGCTGCATTACTGTTTTGTACAACGGCTAATGGGTCAAACTTATTAAAGACAGAAACGGATGACAGAAGCGATGAAAGTAACGCACCACCACGAAGAATCCAGCTAACAAAACCAGCAGCGAAACTCACAGTTGTCGCCCCTGCAACAAATTCAATTTCAAGACTGTTATGTTCTGACTGTTCTAAATCCTCATCCATTTGTGCCCTCATTAGATTGACATTTTCCCAGAGAACTTCAGATATTTGGCTATTATTAGAATTAAATACCGAGGAGATAGTATGGTTTGACTCCGGTTCATCATTGCTACTTTCTTTTTGCTGAGAGTCATGCAATAACGTTGTGTTTGATGACTCTAATTGTAAGGCGTCGTTATTTGAGCCTAGAATCACCTCATTAACTTTGGAGACTGATTCTTGTAAATTAACGGTTGGAGTATTAGATAGAGCATTATTAAGAATGTCTAAGTCAGCCTCTAGTGAATACCCCTCTTTCTCAACTAGAGTAGGGGCTAGATCTGGTGTAATGGCTACTTGTTCTACACGAGACTCAACAATAGGTTCTTCTATTGTTGGCAGTTCCACGATCGGTTCTGGAACCTGTATCGGAGATGGCGGTTTAGCTATATCGCTAATAACAGTAACTTCTTCTAATATGATAGGGTCAACTGTCACATAAATATTGGTAGAGGCTGTTTCACCTTGACCATCATCTATGGTGTAAATAATCGTATCACTACCGGAGAAACCACTAAGAGGTGTGTAGTTTAATGTGTTGTTAGCATTAATGGTGACAGTGCCAAAGAGGGCGTTAGCTGTCATGACACTGAGTGGATCGCCATCGATATCTGAATCATTAGCTAGCACATTAATACTGTTGATTGAAATATTTTGGTCTGTGGTAATAAAGTCATCACGAGCTACTGGAGCGTCATTAATAGGGTTAATAGTTATTGATACTGTACGTGTTGAAGTTTCCCTACTGTTTGCATCTGTTACGGTATAGGTAAAACTATCACTGCCATTGAAGTTAGCATTTGGTAAGTAGCTAAACGTACCATCGTCATTGAATACAACGTTGCCACTACTTGGATTGCTTGTTTTGCTATAGCTGAGTAATCCACCTGAAGTGGTACTATCGTTAACGGCGACGCTTTCATTTAATACATTATCTTCATCCATTGTAAAACTATCATCCACTGCCGTTAAATCTGTTACGGCAATAAAATCAATGGTCACTGTGGCGTATTCGGTCACGCCACCGGAGGTCGCTGAATAAACAAACCCATCGCCTCCAGTATAATTATTATCAGGTGTATAGGTGAGGGTATTATCAGCATTGACTGAAACCACACCGCCTGCAGGAAAGGAGGTGATATTAAGAGTTGGCGTACCAGCAAAACTATCATTAGCAAGCACAGCAATGATTGTAGGCATGTCTTCAACAACTAAGATATTATGATCCGCGTGAACATCTTTGATCGGAGATACGTCAAATGCCACCATTTTATTAACACTTAAACCACCTTCATCTGTTGCTATGAAGGTAATGTTTTCACTACCATGCCAATCTGCAGTAGTACCGATTGTTGCAATACCATTTACGATACTCACATTGATGTTGCTGTTACCACTGGTGCTGTAGCTTAAGTTCGCATCAGTTGTTTCAATATCAGCAAAGGCCGCCGTTAAATCAACCGTATAGCTGCTAAAATCTTCACTTAGGCTTTGTGTATTGATGGTGCTTTGTATCGTAGGTGCATCATTAACGGCATTAACGGTGATCGTCACTGATGCCATATCAGTTAAATTACCATCGCTAACCGTATAGGTGATGGTATCGGTGCCATTAAAGTTAGCGTTAGGACTGTAGTTCAAGGTGTTGTCAGGGTTAATACTGACCATACCATTTATTGCACTGGCTAAGGTGACACTCAAGCTATCAGCTTCAATATCTGAATCATTGCCAAGGACATTTATATTGTTTAAATCGATATCTTCATTGGTACTGGCGATGTCATTTACGGCTATAGGCGCATCATTAACAGGAGTGACTGTTAAGCTAATGATCTGCGTTGCCGTATGACCATCATCATCAGTGATGGTAACCGTAAAGGCATCGAGGCCGTTGTAATCAGCATTGGCTGTATAGGTCCAAGCGCCCGTTGCGGCATCAATACTGGCAACGCCATTAGATGCCAGTGAACTGACCGTAAAGATCGTGCCATCGGTTAAACCGTCGGCGACATCGACAGCGGTTAACGTGCCGGTAATCGCCGCGCCATCTTCAGTGCCTGTGCCGCTAGTATTGCCGCCCAAGGTGACCGCATCATCAATCGCATTGACCGTGACACTGACCGTGGCAGTTTCAGTCACACCGCCCGAAGTAATGGTATAGGTATAACTATCGACACCATTAAAGTCAGCATCAGGCGTGTATGACACCGTACCGGTATTGGCATCAACAATTGAGACGGTACCGTTGCTACCATCGGTCACCGCCGTAATCACAGGCGTGCCTTCAAACTCATCATTACTGAGCACATTAGAAGTAATGGCCGTGTCTTCATCTGTTGTAATTGCATCAGCTGCGATATCAACAACCGCATTCACGGTTAAACTAATCACTTGCGTTGCCGTATGACCATCATCATCGGTAATCGTGACGGTAAAGGCATCGAGACCGTTGTAATCGGCATTGGCTGTATAGGTCCAGGCGCCAGAAGCTGCATCAATACTGGCTACGCCATTGCTGGCTGCTGAACTCACCGTAAAGATCGAACCATCGATGAGACCATCTTTAAGATCGGTCGCGGTTAATGTGCCGGTAATCGCTGCGCCATCTTCAGAGCCCGTACCGCTGGTATTACCGCCCAAGGTCACCGCATCATCAATCGCATTGACAGTGACACTGACCGTCGCTGTTTCAGTGACGCCGCCCGAAGTAATCGTATAGGTATAACTATCGACACCATTAAAGTCTGCATCCGGTGTATACGACACCGTGCCGGTATTGGCATCAACAATTGAGACGGTACCATTAGTTCCATTGGTCACTGCCGTAATCACAGGCGTGCCTTCAAAACTATCATTGGTCAATACATTGCTGGTAATGGCCGTATCTTCATCTGTGGTAATTGCATCGGCTGCGATATCGACAACCGCATTCACGGTAATTGATACTGTGTCTGAACTGACATCTAGGTCATGAGCCAGTGCTCCTATTTCAGTAACAGTTAATGCTCGATCGTAGATGCGAACATCATCGATTAAACCCGAAAAATCACTGAATGGATGAAGTGTATACGCGCCGATTCGAGTATTACCACCGGAATAATTGATTGATGTTATTACGGTACTGCTATTGTAAGCAACACCATCAACAAATAATGTGAATGTTTTGCTTGTATCGTCAAAACTGCTTGCAATGTGATGCCAGCCATCACCAATAGGATTTATCGGTGCAGTATGACTTAGTAAAACAGTCCCAGTTCCGGTAGCATATTCAATTATAAAACTGCCGCCATCGTACTTTAAATTTATACTACTACTTAATGAGATTATGCTGGCCCCAGCTAAATCTTCACCTGACAAATTAACCCAAGCAGCAAGCGTGATGCTGGCTGGTTCGCCAAAAAGACCTGCTATTTCGACATAATCATCAGTACCGTCAAGACTTAATACTTCTCCACGAGTGGCATCTGTTGTGGTTGTGGCATCACCGAATAAAACACCATCGTAAATACCGGCAGAACTCGAATCTTCACCAGGTACTGCATTATTATCAAACGTATAGTGTGCAGTGAATGCTGCATCTATATTCAGGCTGATCAACTCAGAATCTACCGAACTAATGGTTAGCGTGTCATTCCCAGAATAATCACTCGTCGGAGTATAACTTAGGCCATCAAGTGCTGAATTTATGTCTGCAAGTGTGCCTTTTATCGTTACAGTAGAGCTGTCATCACTCCCTGCAATAATGGTTAAGCCTGTTATGCCAGATAGGCTGAGAATCCCATTATCTACATTCAGTGCCACTTCCATTAATCCTGCAGCAATATCAATATCACTAATCGAAATGAGATTGCTATTAGCAGCATTAAAAACTAGCGTGGAATCTTCATCAACAGTTTGTGCTACTGATACTGTGTTCACGGGCTGATCATTTACAGCATAGACGGTGATAGTGACTGTACCGGTATCCGTTAAATCACCATCACTGACTGTATACGTAATCGTATCCGTGCCATTGAAGTCTGCATCGGGGCTGTAGTTTAAGGTGTTATCACCATTAATACTGACTGTACCGTTTAGAGCACTGGCTAAGGTGACACTTAAGGCGTCATTCTCAACATCCGTATCATTGCTCAGTACATTGATACTGTTTAAATCGACGTCTTCATTAGTACTGCCAGTATCATCAACGGCAACAGGTGCATCATTGACGCCTGTAATATTAACCGTTGTACTTCCGGTAGCCTCTAATGCACCTCCCGCGCCTTGTGCACCAGAGTTACCATCATTAAAGGTCCAGTCAATCTGTACTGTGGCGGCTGGATTATCACTACTATTGCTATAGGCGATGGATTGTAAGGTTTCATTAACTAATGCTTGTGTCGCAGCGTTATTAAAGGTTAAAACTAAGGTTCCTGCACTATTTGTTGTGACCGTACCAATAGTTGTTGCTGAGATGGATAACACGCCACCTTCAGTTAATGCTGCAAGATTAGCTGTGGCTGAAAATACATCATCGGCACTGGCTGTCGTGGTACGTTCTAGTGTTAGTGTTGCACCATCAAAGTTATCGGCCACACTGAGTTCGGCATCAAAGATTTGTACATCGTTATCAAGAACGACGGCACTGCCACCTTCTATGAATGTAGGATTTCCATTGAGACTGCTGCCATCAAAGCTAGCGTCTAAGCTGCCATCAGAATTGTAACGGATTAAAGCAAAGTCATTATCAGCGTCGCCTACAACGAGTAACTTATCATCAGGCTGGATGGTGATATCTCTAGATCTATCGCTAAGACCAACATCGGTTGTCAAAATGCCTAGGGTACCGAAAGTAGTGTCTAAAGCACCATCAGCATCGTAGCGAATAAGGACAAAATCAGTATCATTTTGCCCTGCGATGATTAGTTTTCCATCCGATTGCAAGACAACAGACTCGAGACCTATATTCATTCCCAGATCAGGAGTGACGCTACCTGCACTACCAAAGCTGAGATCTAATAGACCATCTGCATCGTAGCGGCTTAGAATAATATCACCGGGAAAATCAGAGCCTGCAACGAGAATATTATTACCTTGTAGGATGACATCCGTGATGAAATCATGGCTGCCGTTATCAATGGTTATCGTGCCGTCTAGGTCGGCTCCGAAACCGGTATCTAATGAACCGTCACTATTGTAACGTAGTAGGAAACCATCAGAAGTACTATTAAAGCTATATCCGCTTATTAGTAACTTGCCATCATCTTGTATGGCGATACTTGTTTGAGTGGGGCTAAAATCTTCGTTAAAAAAGACCTTACCATCTAGGCTAAAGCTTGTGTCTAAATCACCATTGGTATCATAGCGGTGAATAGTAGTGCTACCGCTACTTAAGCCTGAAACCACTAATTTGCCATCAGCTTGAATCGCCAAAACAAATGCTGCATCGGTGGTGGCTGTAGTGGTGGTGACGCTACCTGCAGTACCAAAGCTAAGATCTAAATCACCATTAGTATCGTAGCGTTGCAAGACAAAGTTATCGCTGCTTGTTCCAGCAATGACGATCATACCATCTGATTGGATTACGAGATTGTTAGCGTAATCAAATGTTGTCAATCCGGAATCAATCGTCCCTGTGCCATTGCTGCCAAAGCTCAGATCTAGGCTACCATTACTATGATAGCGGCTCAGAGTTAGGTGCTTATCTGAATCTCTGTAACCAGAAACAAGTAACTTGCCATCATCTTGAATGACAGTAGTAGTGGCTACATCTTTACCGCCACTTAGATCTGTGGTGATGATGCCATTAGTAGCACTTGCACCAAATGTAGGTGCATCATTGACAGCATTAACCGTAATAGTTAGGGTACCGGTATCCGTTAAGCTACCATCACTGACTGTATACGTAATCGTATCCGTGCCATTGAAGTCTGCATCGGGGGTGTAGTTTAAAGTGCCATCTCCGTTAATGCTCACGGTACCATTTGTTGCACTGGCTAAGGTGACACTTAAAGTATCGCCATCTATATCTGTATCATTGCTCAGAACATTAATGTTGTTTAAATCGATGTCTTCATTCGTACTGTCAACATCATCGACGGCAGTCACGGCTTCATTTACATTCGCAACGGCTATGTTCAATGTTTTTGAGTAGGTCAAACCACCAGAATCAGTGACTTCCACAGTGATATCAAAACTACTTGCCACTTCGAAATCAATTTTTGAGCCATCTAAAACACTGACTTCGCCTGAATTTGCATCAATTTGGAATGCACCACCCGATGTGTCGGCAGTGATAGCAAAGGTATGGATATCCCCCACATCAGGATCGGTGACTGTTACGGTGTCTATCACGGTTCCGTTAGCCGCGTTTTCATCCACCGAATAGAAGGTGAATGTTTTAGTGTAGATACCACTAGAACTTGCATCGGGACTTGTGAATGAGGCAACGACACGACCGTCATTTAAAGAGGTTAAAGATACATCCTTCTGAAATCCCGCGGTGTTATCGGAAAGTTGAAACTCCTCACTAATTTTATTTCCTGTCGCATCAAATCGCTGGGCATGAATACCGTAGAAATCACCATCTTGTAAGGTTGAGTTCCAAGAAATTAGAAACCCACCATCAGTGATACTTGTCACGGTAGGAGTAAGTTTAGTATCCAGAGTATAAGTGTTTACTAATATCTCGCCTCCAACTTTATCGCCATTGATATTAAATATCTGAGCACTAATTTCTGCGCCCAAAGACTCGGACCAGGTAACTATAAAACGATCGTTATCTAACGTTGCTATACTCGGATCATATTGACTGTTATCTATTGTTGTGTTGATTAAGAACTCAGAACCTTTGGTTGAGCCGTCACTGTTAAATTGTTGCCCATAGACTTCATAAGCTTTGGATAGCTGGTAGTTGCTCTGCCAAGTAATGGTGTAACTGCCATCACTAAAAGTGGTTACCTTAGAGTCCATTTGGTCATATGTTGTGTGTGTGTTGACTTGTGTTTCTGAACCTACTTCATTGTGGGAGGCATCGAATCGTTGGGCATAGACACCAGTGCCATGGCTATCTTGATGACCCTCTGATGTCCAAGTGATGATATAACCACCATCATCAAATGAAGCTATATCAGGAAGTTGTTGTACAGTAGTGGTATTGGTGGGCACACGAAATTCTGTTGGACCTACTTTGTTACCAGCGCTATCAAAAGCTTGGGCATAGACACTCGTCGTCCCCTCATGATCACTGGTAAAAGTGACAACAAAACCGCCATCTGCTGTTCCTGCTACTTGACCTGGAGACTGTGCACCAGCAGTGGTGGTATTGACTAGAAATTCCACTCCGACCATATTGCCATTGACATCAAACTGTTGGCCGTAAACGCCATAAGAATTTCCATCCTGATTGTAAGCTCCACGCCAAATGATAACGTATCCACCACCAGCTAAACTAGCAACATCTGAACGGTCTTGACTACTTGCTGTATATGTGTTGACGAGTGTATCTGAGGTGGCGTCCATACCCATATTAAGATCGGTAGGTGCTTCATTTCCTTTTTCAACGGCAATGTTCAATACTTTTGAGAAGGTCAAGCCACCAGAATCAGTGACTTCAACAGTGATGTCGACACTAGTTATAGTTTGGAAATTAATTTTCGAACCATCTAATAGGCTGACTTCACCTGAGTTCGCATCAATCTGGAATGCGCCGGCAGAGCTGTCGGCGGTGATTGCAAAGGTATGGGTATCACCCACATCAGGATCAGTGACGGTAACGGTATCAATTACCGTTCCATTCGTTGTATTTTCATTGACTGAATAGAAAGTGAATATTTTAGTGTAGATGCCATCATAATTGGAATCGGGACTTACAAATGAGGCAATGACACGTCCGTCGTTGAAAGTGGCTAAACTTACATGCCGTTGATAACTAACCGTTGAGTCAGCCAGTTGAAATTCGTCACCAATTGTATTACCTGCCGCATCAAATCGCTGGGCATGAAGACCGTAGAGATCACCATCTTGCAAGCTCGAAGTCCAAGAAATTAAAAAACCGCCATCTGAGGTCTTGGTAACTTGAGGGTCACTTTTATTATCTACAGTATAAGTGTTAACTAATATCTCCCCTCCAACTTTATCCCCATTTCGATCAAATACCTGAGCACTGATTTCCATACTCGAAGACTCACGCCAAGTAACTATAAAACGATCGTTATCTAACGTTGTGATACTCGAATCAAATTGACTATTCTCTATTGTTGTGTTGATTAAGAATTCAGAACCCTTGGTTGAACCATCACTATTAAACTGTTGCCCATAGACTTCATCATATTTAGATAGTTGATTGTTGCTCGTCCAAGTAATGGTATAACTGCCATCACTAAAGGCCGTTACCTTAGAGTTCTTTTGATCATACGTTGTGTGTGTATTGACTTGTGTTTCTGAACCTACTTTATTGTGGGATGCATCAAATCGTTGTGCATAAACACCATCATAATGGCCATCTTGACCATTATCTGATGTCCAAGTAATGATATAGCCGCCATCATCAAAAGCAGCAATGTCAGTAGCTTGCTGTGTAGAACTGGTGTTGGTAGGTGCTCGGAACTCTGTTGGACCTACTTTATTGCCAGTGCTATCAAACGCTTGGACGTAGATGCTCGTACTGCCCTCATGAGCACTCTCATAAGCGACAATAAAACCACCATCTGCTGTTCCTGCAACTACAGCATTAGACTGAGAACCAGCAGTGGTGGTGACGATAAACTCTGCACCGACCGTATTGCCATTGACATCAAATATTTGTCCGTAAGTATCATAAGGATCACTGTCTTGGTTATAGCCCCCCCGCCATATGACGACGTGTCCACCATCAGATAAAATAGCAACGCTGGGGTGCTGCTGTCCACCCGCAGTGACGGTGTTAACAAGTGTCTCGGCAGATGTGTCCATGCCAAAACTAAGGTCTGTAGGTGCAGCAACTAAGGTGTTTGTCCATTCATTTTGAACATCAAGGCTAACTGCTGTTTCAGCTTCAATGAGTCCTGTTTGATATTCTAAGTCCCAATCGGCATTGAGGGAGTCATGTCCTGTTAAATCATCAGAGGCTGCAACATCCGTGTGGGTCAAGCTACTTAAGGCTTGAACTAAGCTTTGTCCACTATCGGTGGCGGCTAAATTACAACCATAAATTAGAAAATCACCATGTTCAGAAAATGAATCACCCCAAGCACTAATTTCTGATAAGTTTTGATTGAGTGTATTTGAGTCGAGCAGGGTGTTACCAATGTCGATGCTGCCATCTTCACCGTGAGAGATGATATGCACGGCATCGAGATTTTGATAGTTACTTAAGGCTTGTGATATTTGTGCGATACCATCATGTTGATTGTCGAGTAATACTACTTCGATATTTCGTTCTGTAGCGGTATCTTGAGAAAGAATGTCATTGAGCAGTTGTTGGTAGTTATCAACATCGGTATCAATAAACACCAATTCTTGCTGCATTGAAACGGCTAAATCACTGTTGATTGTCTCAATATTTGAGGAAGAGGGGACGTGTTCTTGGTGAGTTGCAACATCGACAGTATTGTCTACTGCAAGGATACCTTCAATGCCACCCGAGAAAAGTTGGCGAGCACTTAATTCTTCTAGTATGGATTCTGAGTGGAATGTAACGTGAATTTTATTATCCATAATGTCCCTAAATTGCTTCCATGCAAACATATATTTTATTAAATATAAGTAGGCGTTAATTATTACCTACTTATATTAATAAAGACAAGCGTTAAAATCAGCTTGGAGTGAATAAAAATAGAATTATGGGCACTTATCTTATAACTATATTAATAGTTAATTATCAGGCTTACTCACTCACTTCTTCTAATAATAAGGCTTGTATGTCTTCGGGGAGTGACTCGTCTAAAGCCTTTTCTAATGGGGGCGTAGGAGGTGTTGGAATCATAACAGGGAATTGAGCGATACATTTTGTACCACCAATCAATGTCTTATCTGGATTGGGCAATGCTAAACGAATTGAAAAGCTGCCACTTGCTGCATCAATAATTCTATCAACGATACTTACTGTTGCTTTAAACTGCGTATCTGCGGGAATATCGGGTGAAACATTAACTGTCATACCCGGTGTGATTAAGCCAAATAGTTCATAAGGAGCAACGACTTCGACCAATAATGGGTCGATTTTGGCAAGTTGTAAAATTGCCTGATTATTTGTAGATTCACCAGGCATTAAATACCGATCAACAACAATACCCGTGATTGGACTTAATATTGTTTTTTGGCTTAATTCAACATTGGCTAATGATAAATCTAATTTGTTCTTTTCAAGCTCAAACTGGGTTTGTAATAGTTCAGTTTTTGCTAATAATACTTCGGTAGTTGCATCATCATACTCTTGTTCAGATAGGGCATTATCTTTTAAGCCTGCAACACGAGCTTCTTTTCTAATTGCATAATCAAGACGAATTTTATTCGCTTTAATTTGATTCTCCATCAAGGTTTCATGCTGAGCAATATCAACTTTAGCTTGTTCCAAAGCATTTTCTAACTTAACGAGCACTTGCCCTTTTTTAACCCGATCACTTTTTTTCACAAGGATTGATGCAATAACACCTTCTACGGGACTGCTTACGTCAATATACATTTCAGGTTTAATCAGACAATCAAGTTCAGTCGTCTCTTCAGAATAAGCAGGTGACTGAAGCAGTAAGCCACTGATTAAAAGTGATGTTTTTATTTTTGTTTTCATTGGGTTACTTCCTGTAGTGTTATAAGTGTTGAATATTGATATGCTTGGGTAATCATTCTTTTATATATGAGTATCATTCCATTCTTCCTGTAAATGACATCATTTTTTCTTGAGATTTGTCTTGCTTCATTAATAAGCGGCGGGTTTGAAAATGGTGCCGTTCGGTTCTCTTTTGGGGAAGAGAAAGTAGTCGCTTTGCTAAGAAATTTGGCAATGATTTATTCGGCCAAATTAAGACTGAGATCAGGCTTAAAAAGAAGGATGGGTAGAACTGTGTGAGGTTATCATCTGCTAAAGATAGATAGGCTTCTGCACTTCCTGGATCACCTTGTCGTGCACAACGACCATAAAGTTGACGATCTATTCGGCGGGCATCATTTCTATTTGTACTGATTACATGTAAACCACCGACCTCTTTGACTGCATCACTGAGAGAAATATCTGTTCCTCTACCTGCCATGTTTGTAGCAACAGTAATGCTATTTAATTCACCAGCCTTAGAAATAATGCTTGCTTCATCTGCATCTTGTTGTGCATTTAAAAGATGGTGGTTTAGATTGTTAGCATTTAACAAGTCACTAATGTATTTAGAGTCAGATACACTTTGACTACCAATTAGCAGCGGTCGGCCTTGCTTATGTATATGCATAACTCGCTTAATAAATGCGGCCCATTTATGTTCTGTACTTTTATAAACCCATTCTGGCTGCATGACTCGTTTGGAAGGCTTGTGCGGTGGTATCTTTATAACGCGTAGCTTATAAACTTGGTGTAGTTCATCGGCGACCTCTGATACTGTGCCAGACATGCCAGACAAATGAAGATAACGTTTGAAGAATTTCTGGTAACTTATTTTGGCAAGTGGATCTCGCTCTCCACTGATTTCACAGCCTTCTTTGGCTTCAATAAGTTGATGAAGGCCATGTTCCCATGAACGGTCTGGCATTGTTCTCCCCGTTAATATGTCAATAATTTGTACTACATCATCACGGATTAAATAATGTTTATCTCGATGAAATAAATGTCTGGCCTTTAGTGCCAATATAACCATCATTTCACGCTGCTTCTTTCTTTGCCAATAGGAGGAAAACGGGGCTGACAAATTTGTAAGTTTTGCTTCTCCTTTTGTCGTTAAATGAACTTCTTGGTACTTCTCGTTAACGGTATAGTCACGTGTTTTATCGAGAGACGAAGCTAGGTTTAATGCGTCATGGTAAATCTGTTCTTGTTTATCACTTTGACGTGTTTGAGATATGACTAAAGGCGTCTTTGCTTCATCAATCAATAAGCTGTCTGCTTCATCGATAATGGTGAAGCATAGACCTCGCAATAGAAAAGGAGAGGGCTTACCTTGGTGTTGAGACTGACGTTGTTTGAACTGAATTTGCATTGAGCCAACATCATCGCCCATTGCCATACGGTCACGTAAATAATCAAATGCAATTTGTTGGCTAGTAGAATGAACGATGTGACATCGATAGGCTTCTTGGCGAGCATCTATTTCTGTTCGATCAACGATAGATGCTGATTGGATACCGAGCCATTGATACAAAGGGCGCAAAATTTCTTCATCACGTTCAGCAAGATAATCATTTGCTGTAACAATGTGTACAGGAATGCCTGCCATTGCTACTGTACAGGCTGGCAGGGTGGCTGTAAGGGTTTTTCCTTGTCCTGTTTCCATTTCAGAAATCATGCCATTAAGCATGACCCATCCACCCAATAACTGAACATCAAAGTGTCTTAATTTGAGTACGCGGTTTGATACTTCTCGAATAGTGGCAAAAGATTGAAAAACTAATTTGTCCTGCAAGCCATGCTGTATGAGTTCACGTTTTAAATGTTGGACCCATTTTCTGAGATCATCATCAGATAATGCGGCAATACCTGGTTCATAACGGGCCACTCGTTTTACGATATAAGAGACGGTATAGCGTCGGCGTTTGAATTGATATTTTACATTAGCTGTAAGTCGCTTGGCACGAGATTCTAAAAAACCTGGCCATTTATCCATTTGTTGGGGGTAGGCACTTTTGGCTTTATTTTTAAACATTGAATTGTCTTAAAAATACTTGTCTAAGGCTACGGTACCACTGTTGTGCTAAGGGCTCCGCAGCATGTTCAAAACGGACGTATACGCGCTGACCAATTTCAGGCTTATTTGTTTTCGGCGTGTATTCAAGGTCAATATGAAAGACCTTTTCTTGTGTTGTTAGTTGTTCGCTATCATTGGAATCAATTTGGATCTTGCCGCCATTTGTTGTTGATAAGGCCGCGCTCGGTAGTTTATTGCTGGCTTCAGGTGTTTGCCGCTTTATGATTGCAGGATAAATATCTTCAGGTTGGTTTACTAAGCGAATCTGAACATTGTTTACTTGCTTTTGGATTTGACCTATGTCCGTTTGACTGACGACAACGCGAATCGTTGGTAGAGAGTCGTCAATCACATAGCCGATAATATCTCCTTGGCGGATATAGCTGCCTGGTAAATCGTCGGCATTAGGGATGAGTAAGCTTCCATTCTTACCTGCTCTAATTGTCATGGAGTGTTGTTTTTTCTTGGCGTATTTTAGTTCTGCCGCAACGACAAACATTTCTTCCTTAATTTTTTCAGCTTTAATATAGTCTTCATCGAGCTCTGAACGAAATTGAGTATTGAGCTCTTTTAATCTAGCAAAGAGTACGGTGACTTCCGTATTTAAAACTAAATCTTCGATTTCTATAATAGACGTTCCTTTTTCAGTGAAGCGAGAAGAGCCTAATAGAATGGGACCTGCGATACCGTCTGTTTCTGCTCTTAGTTGAGCATCATCTGGCATCCATATCACACCTTCTGAAAGTGTATAGGCAGGAATTGGAATGAGGAGAGCAGATGAAAATACACCTAAAATAATAACTAAGCTACTGATTGCTCTAAGTCGCTTTCGATATACGGCAGGGCTATTAAATACGAAGATAAACCCTTTAATAATGGGTAATAATAGCTGTTGAGTAACCATCCAAAAAGCAAGTAATACGCCTAATATAAAGAAGGTGTCGGTAATGTAAATAATAATCAGCCAGAGAAGACCTATTCGATAAATAAATGAACTGATGCTGTAGAGAACAAACCACGTTGATTCACCAGACGCTGTTGCTGGAGATGGCTTATTTGATAAGCCAAATAAATAGCGTTGGCAGAGGTACTTTAGGTAGGAAGTGGAGCGTTGAAACAGATTTGGGATTTCTAGATGATCGGCAAGAATATAATAACCATCATATTTTAACAGTGGGTTTCCGTTAAATAATAAGGAAGAGATTCCGCCAATGACCATTATATTAAAGGCGATATCTTTGGTTAGTCCCTGTTCTGCGTTTAGCCACAGGAACAAACCGATAGCGGCAAGAAATAATTCAACTAAAATGCCAGCAGCACTTACGATGATGCGTTGATGTTTGCTGCGTAAGAAATTTGTAGCTGAGACATCTACGTAAGGTATTGGCATGAATACGAGAAATGTGATGCCCATTTCATGTACGTCACCACCATAATATTTTGCACTGAACGCATGGCCCAGCTCATGTAATAATTTTATGATGGGGTATAGCAATACCATAATGGCAAGGTTATAGGGGGATAGACTATTATCAACAAAGTTATTACTGATGTCAGGCCAGTGAATAATTGTGACGAGTGATGCAAGGGAAATAAGTGCTAACCATATTAGTCCAATAGACCAATGAAATAACCAGCTAACTTTTGAGAGATGGCGTTGTAAAAAATGGTCAGGATCCCACAGAGGCACTTTAATGGCCAGAGGATTTGAAAACCGTTGTTTTAGTTTATTTGATTTAAATTGCTTGCTACGAATTAACAGTTCTTCTGTATCAGGTGGTAAGTCAGATTGTAGAAGGTCGGCGGTATGTAATTGGCCTAAGAGCTGAATAATTTGCTCTTGGGTTGGTGCCGAGTCTCCCATTCGATCATTGAGTATATTCCAAACTTGGTCGGTGGTTAATTGTCCATCCAATAAACCAATAACTTGATAAGCTGTGGCATTAAAACGATGACTACGGCCGCTAGCTTTATCTTCTAAAATATACCAAATAAGCCCTCGGTAATCATGACGATGCATCTCAATATGCTGACGTAATTGAAGTCTTAAATCGGTAACACGGTACCAAAGCGGGCTGAATAATGATTCACTCATCAGCGTATCTCAACTCTTTTTGTATTAAACATAATAAGATTTAAGGCCACCATGACCACACCCATAGTTTGACCCAGTCGACAAGTTCGTGAGTCCAAATCCAGAGTTGTTTTTCTTGGCCAATCTCTATTTTCGCAATACCTTCCATTCCTGGGCGTAATAATTCTGGCGCATCTGATAGTGTTGCTTCAACACGGAAAACATTACTGCCTCCTTCTGCACTTGCAACGGAGGTAACCTTTGTAATCTGTAATGGGAATTTTTTATTCGGCAGGCTTGATAGCGCTAAGCTGCCTGATTGTTCATTGTGAATATAAGAAATAGAACGTTCATTCACTTTTAAAATGATGCGGTAACCTTCTAGAGGGGCAATTTTAAACAAGCTCTCACCACGCTCAATAGGGGCGCCTAATGATTGGCTAAGATCACCCTCAATGATGATTCCGTCAAAAGGCGCTTTGATGATGGTTCTTTGTATTTGCTCTTGCGTGAGGTCTATTTGTGCTTCAACTTGGGCAATTTGTGAGTCAAGTACGCGCACTTGAACAAGCTCTCGATCGGCTAGTGCTTCTCGGTGTTCGCGTTGTAACTGTTGTAATTGACTGACGAGTTTAACTTTTTCAAGCTTGAGTTCGTCATCTTCGATTGTCGTGACCACGTCGCCTTCCGATACGATATCGCCAGCACTAACATTTGCAGATTCAAGGAAACCTGCCATTGGGGCACTCACGGTTCTTTGTATTTTCCCTTCGAGTACTGCATCTGCATTAACTCGAAATGTACTTTCAGTCATTGCGGCAAAACTGATAAGAGATATGAGTATCAATGATGACAGTTTGAGTCCCAAGTGTTTAAAACCAAATATGTCGGTAAATATGCCTTTGATTGAGCTCGCTAGCTTGCGAATCCAGCCACGTTCATTGTTTTTCTTTAACATAAGATAGGGAGAAATAAGGGCGAGCGTTTGCTCACAAATATTTATGGTGTCTTGGTCAAAAGGCCGATCTTCGTTTCTTTCCATTGTGATCACGGCAAAAACAGCGTTGTCATAAATGAATGGAATAGTACAAATAGCCCCGCAGCCATATTTTTGGGCTAAGTCTGCATGAGCGGTTGAAATGAATACATTACCTTCATCTGGTGGAGGAAAAACGGTTGATTGCTCTTGGCTTATAGACTCATCCATAGCCGCTGAAATTGAACGAATTAGGTTCGATTTATCATCAAAACTAGCGCTGTTTGATAGTGCGATAACACGAGCATGATGGCCTTTTACATATCCAATGCTGACCCTCTGGCAGGAGAACTCACTGCTCAATTCGGTGATTAATGTTGTGAAGGCATCATTAACGGTATTTTGTTGCAAACAGTTAACAGAGAGTTTAACCATCGTCATATAAAATGATTCTTGAGCTTCACTATTCGATTCAGGTAAAGCTAACCATTGCTTGCCAACTGAAAGCGCATGGAGGATCTGTTTTTGTTGTTGACTCTGATGATGGGCTGTTTTAACAGCAATAACGCCAATGAGTTGTTGCTCAATATAAATGGGAGATGCCATGTAATCAAACAGTTCATTACTGCCTTCATTACTCACCTTTGAATTAACAATGTCCTCTTTATTGTCTATCGCTTGTTTTGCTATCGCAACCAACTCGAGGGGCCGCTGACTACCCAGAGGCCATTGTGCGGCAGGTTTTAAGTTGTTTTGTCCTGCGCCCGCTAATAAAAAAAGTGCACTACTAATATCAGGTATAGAGTGACACTGGATATCTAACCAATTCTGAGCAAAGTGTTTCAAGATTCTGTTCTCATATTGAGTAAAGAGCCATCATGTGAGCTAGTTCTAGCAAATGGCCATAAACAATCCATTACATCATCGATATACGTGTGAGCAGTTATTTGTATATCTATTACATCCTGTTCGCTTAACTTGGTGTTAAGAAGGTTATTTGATTCTAAGTATAGTGATAGAGGCTGATCGAGAGACTGCTCTTCTTCCAGCATCATTGCGTGAGCTAAATTAATAATTTGAACTTCTATTTCATTGCGTGTGGCTAACTCGGGTTCTAGGTGATATTTAGCAATATCACCGTAGCTTTGAGGTAGCTCCCACAATTGCATTATTTCAAATCCTACTTGGCCATAATCAAAGCCAAGAGATTGTCTTTCTTGTATGAAAAGTGGTGTGTTTGTTTGTGTTGATTTAACTAAGATATTTTGTACTTGTTCCGAGAGCTTGGTAAACATCACAATATGACCAATTTCATGTAACAGCCCAGCGGTAAATAAACGTTCTTTCGTTGGTAGCATACATTTCTCTGCCAGCATTCTTGCTACGATTCCACAATAAATGCTACTTTTCCAGAATGACTCTTGATCAAAAATTTCAGAAGGAATGGTAGAAAAAGCACGAATAGCAAGGCTACTTAAAAGTAAGTCATGTAATTGAAATGTACCGGTCATTAAGATTGCTTGTTGAACGGTTTCTACTTTTCGATAGTGAGCCCAAAAAGGACTGTTGGTCATTCTAATTAGGCGTGCGGATAAGGCCGGATCGAGTAGAATAATATCGGCAAAGTCTTCGACACTTGCCGTAGGTTGGGCAAGTAAGTCTCTAATGCGATGATACACGGAAGGTAGTGCAACTTTTTCAGCTACAGTCGAGACCAGTGTATGAGCAGAATTTATCACAACGAGTGATAGCTTAGGTTCAATCTAACGTCTAAGAATGACCTTTTCTATATCGTTGCTAAGTTGTAGTGCTTGTCCATGTAATTTTGTCATATCATCCTCACTGATGTTTAAGCTATCCAAGTTTTCTTGTTCGAGCACATATTGGAAGCTATCGGCTCCTGGGAACCTGTTCACCGCTGCCTTATGCGCAATATGTATAATCATTGTTTCAATTTGATATTCTGTTGCCGCTTCTGGTTGAGATTGCGCGCCAGTAATGCATTGAAGTTTATAAGGTAAATTCCAATCTTCCATCAACGCTTGGCCAATCTTACCGAAATCAGTCCCTAATAATTCATTCTCTACCTCAATGAGAGATTGCTGATTAGTATCTGCTTGATGGACAATATTTTTGGATTGTTCTGGGAATTTCATGAAAAGTAAAATATGGCCAATTTCATGCAATAAGCCACTTACAAACAGACTTTCAGGATCGTGTAGTTTATTCTTTTGGGCCAGTAATTTTGCTAAAGTACCACTGTAAATACTACGTTGCCAAAATGTTTTTAATGGTTCGATATCATTAGGGAAGTCTAATGCCTTGAGTGCCGAAAGACTTAAAACTAAGTCATGCAACTGTCCAATACCTATTAAGTTAAGAGCGCGGTTTATATTGTCAATTTTCCCTGGAAAATTAAAAAATGCACTGTTAACAATTTTTAGAACAACGGCAGCTAAGCCTGGATCAGAATTAACAACGGCGGAAAAATCATCAAGATCTGAACTCGGATCATCAATGAGAGCTCTGACTTTTAGATATATTTCTGGCAGTGAGATGAGGCTTGATACATCCGTTACCAATTGTTTTACATCTATGTGCACTGTTCATCCTAAACGTGAGTGAATTTCTTGCTGATTCAACTGTATGTCAGCAGTTTTTATTATAAAACGGTTCTTGTCAATAATTTATTCGTTCTCAGTCCAAAAGAACTCCTTATTTACAAAGGATTTAATGACAGTTCCCTAAGTTATTTTTCTCAAGATAACATTGGTGATATTCCTCTGCAGGATAAAAGAATTTTGCTGGAGTAATTTCAGTAACAATTGGATTGAGATACTGATTTTTATCTGAGAAGTGCTGCTTTGATAGTTGAGCAATATTTTTCTGTTCGTCATCATGGTAATAAATAGCACTACGATATTGAGTGCCAACATCAGGACCTTGCCGGTTTAACGTGGTTGGATTGTGGTTATTCCAAAATA
>ENA-ORXI01000329-ORXI01000329.1-sediment-metagenome-genome-assembly--contig:-NODE-329-length-38360-cov-4.317399_pt1 | contig 38360 bp, 39 predicted proteins | sample MGYA00237861_ERZ511468 | MGnify/ENA primary metagenome ERZ511468 (study PRJEB26299, sample SAMN06266213) | sediment metagenome | isolation source: Hudson Canyon methane seep mesocosm | place: USA:Hudson... | reverse complement strand
GTCTGAAGTATTTAGGATCAACAGATACTACATTTGTTCCAATTTCTATCTTGTAATCAGGATTTGAACAAGATACTACATATCCTTTTTCATCAACACCCTCACCTTTAAATTCTACTTCAATACCAGCAAATTCAAATGACATTTTTACAAATTCTCTTACTGTTGTTGTTTTTCCAGTAGCAATTACCCAGTCTTCTGGTTCGTCAGCCTGAAGAATCATCCACATCATTCGTATATAATCTTTTGCATGTCCCCAGTCTCTTTTTGAGTCTAGGTTTCCTAGGTATAATTTATCTTGTAGTCCTAAGGCAATTTTTGAAGCTGCTCTAGTGATTTTTCTAGTTACAAAAGTTTCTCCACGTACAGGAGATTCATGGTTAAATAGTATCCCATTACAAGCAAACATACCATAAGCTTCTCTATAGTTAACCGTTATCCAATATGCATACATTTTTGCAACAGCATAGGGTGACCTTGGATAAAAAGGAGTTGTTTCACTTTGGGGTGTTTCTTGTACTTTCCCATAAAGCTCAGAAGTAGATGCTTGATAAATTTTTGTTTTTTTTGTTAAACCTAAAAGTTTTACAGCTTCAAGAATTCGTAGAGTTCCTGTACCATCTGCATTAGCAACATATTCTGGTGTTTCAAAAGATACAGCGACATGACTCATTGCAGCTAAATTATATATTTCATCAGGTTGAACTTCTTGAATTATTCTTGTTAAGTTCATTGAATCAGTCATATCTCCAAAATGTAAATGTAAGTTTACATTTTCTTCATGTTGATCTTGGTATAAGTGATCAATTCTATCAGTATTAAACAGTGAACTTCTTCTCTTGATACCATGAACAATATAACCTTTTTTTAATAAAAATTCAGCAAGATAACTTCCATCTTGTCCTGTTATTCCTGTTATTAATGCAACTTTTTTATTATTCATTTATTTCCTTCTATTTTCTACTATAATCATCATCAAATCTAACAATATCGTCTTCACCAGTATACTCACCAACTTGTGCTTCAATAACTACAACTGGTATTTGTCCTTCATTTTCTAGTCTATGAAGTTCACCCATTTTGATGTATGTTGATTCGTTTGGTCTAATATATTTTTTTGTATCACCTACAGTTACTGTTGCAGTTCCCGATACTACAATCCAGTGTTCATTTCTATGAAAATGTTTTTGTAAGGATAGCCTTTTTCCTGGTTTTACTTCTATTCTTTTAATCTTATATCCAGGAGAATCTTCTAGTACAGTGTATGTTCCCCATGGTCTATAACCAGTTAAATGAATATTATGTAAATCTGTATGTTTTTTTATTTCTTTTACTACTTCTTTTACTTTTTGAGAAGAGCCTTTTTTTGATACTAGTAATGCATCTCCTGTATCAACAATTATACAATCATCAATATCTACAGTTGCTATATATCTATCTTTTCCATATACAAGGTTATTTGATGAATCTATTGATATATGTTTCTTATTTGAAGTATTATTGTTTTCATCTTTAGGAAGTTCATCATAAAGAGCATCAAAGCTACCTACATCACTCCAAGCTATATTTGAAGGTATAACTTTAACTATTGAGCTTTTTTCCATCACTGCATAATCAATACTATCTTCTGGAATATTAAACATATCATCATGTTTTATTCTCATTATATTACCATCTGCTGCATTTTCTACTGCTTTTAAAGATGCTTCAAAAATTTCTGGAGAATATTTTTTTAATTCATCTAAAAAAATACCTGCTTTAAAACAAAACATTCCAGAATTCCAGTAATAGTTTCCTGCATCTACATATTCTTGTGCAGTTTCGGCATCTGGTTTTTCATGAAAAGCAGCAACATCAAAGTCACTTGCTTCAATATAACCAAATCCAGTTTCTGCAAATGATGCAGTTATACCAAAAGTTACAAGTTTATTTTCATTTGCTAATTCTTTTGCTTTTGATAGTACTTTAGCATACTCATTTTCATCTTTTATTAAATGATCACTGGGAGTTACTAATACTAGTTCATCATAATCCAAAGTCATACAAGCAAGTGTAATAGCAGGTGCAGTATTTCTTCCAATTGGCTCAAGAAGATATTTATTGTTTGTTTTATTTAACTCTTCTAACTGATCTAAAGCTAAAAAATATTGTTCAGTATTTGAAACTATATATTGATAATCACAAACTTTTGAGTTACGTTCAACTGTTAGTTGAAACAAGGACTTCTCATCAAATAATTTTACAAATTGTTTTGGCATAAGTGTTCTGCTTATTGGCCAAAGTCTTGTACCATTTCCTCCACATAAAATTACATTAGTCATTCATCAACTTCCCAGACAATACATTAGTTATTTTCAAAGATACATTTTTCCAACTATAGTTATTTGCTAATTCTATATTATTTTTATAAATATCATTTTCTAAATTATCTTTGCATTTTATCAAAATATTTATATATCTTTGTTTAATCATACCATCGACAATAAAGCCATTGACTCCATCTTTAATAATATTTTTAATACCGCCTGCATTTGAGCTTATAATAGGTAATCCACTGGCCATTGCTTCTAAGATTGAAGTAGGTGTTCCTTCTTTAAATGATGTCAATAAAAACAAATCACTTTCTTTATATAATTCCCTTATTTCTTCAGGAGAACAAAAACCCAATAATGTCAAATTTTTTATAGATTCATTCTCAATTCTATTTTGAAGATGTTTTCTTTTTTCTCCATCTCCAACAATAATAAAATTGAAATCTTTTAATTCTTTTGCAATATCTAAAACTAAATCCAAATTTTTTTTAGCGACTAAATTTGCAACTGTTATAACTTGAAAAGTAGCACTATTAAATTTTTTAGCATGAGGATTAAAAAATATTTTATTTATACCGCTTGGCTGGACAACAACTTTTTTATTTCTCATCATTATTATTTTTTCGGCTGCAGCAAACCCTGTCGAAAAGATAATATCAACTTGTTTTAATAAAATAGAAAAAATAAATTTATAAATGCCTCTCTCTTTTATATCATCATGAATTGAAAAGGCTAACACATTAGCATTCGTTAATTTTTTTATTAGTCTTGAAAAAACCAATGAACTCCAATCCCCATGAATATGAACAACATCAAATTTATCTTTTTTAAATACAAGTTTAAAAACTATAAAAAAATAAAAGATAAGAATTCCTAATGCCCTTGGTTTTGTTAAATCAAGTGGGTATTTTGTGATTTGGACATCATTATTTGTGGTTTTATCCCCTTGGTTAAAATAAATTGTTACATCATGTCCCAACTTAATTTGTTCTTGGGAAAGATGGTAAATATGTTTTTCCATGCCACCCTTTAAAGGTGGAAGTCTTGTATATATTCTAAGAATTTTCATAATATGAGATAGTCCTATTATACAATTTTATAAACTTGTTCATAGAAGTATTAAATTCATAATTATCATTAACTATTTTATGTGATTTTTCAATAATTATAGCTAAGTCTTCTTTTTTCATATTCAATACTTTTTTTATAATATTTGCAATATCTTCTTTGTTTGCAGATTCCATAAAAAATCCAGTTTCATTATCCACAATAATATCCTGTATTCCTCCAACCCTGCTAGCCAAAACTAATGTTTTTACAGCCATTGATTCTATAATAACTCTTCCAAAGCCTTCATCAAGAGATGGAAGAACAAAGAAATCGGCCGATGCCATAAAATATGGTACTTTTGTAAATTCAACTTTCCCAACAAATGTAATATTATCTTGAAGAATCAATTTATTTGTCAAATTTACTAATTCATTTTTTAAAGGTCCATCTCCTACAATTATTAGATGATAATCTTTTTTATTTAAATATGTACAAGCTTGTATCAAATACTTTACACCTTTAAAAGATACGAGCCTACCAACAAATACAAGTAGCGTTTTATTTGTTTCAATATTCAACTCTTTTTTTAACTGTTCATTTGTATCCGAATATTTTTTATAATCAAACTGATCTAAATTCACCCTAGGAGATAAAACCTCAATTTTTTTTTCATCAACACCATCTTCAATAAGCTGTTTTTTTATCACATTAGATACTACTCTTATTTTAGTGGCAAATTTAGTGCAAAAAAGAGTAAGGTACTTTGACCCAAAAGCAAAAATCATTCCATTGGTTTTTGAAGAAATTCTAGTTAATTCACCTTGTACTTGTAATAAAAATGGTTTTTTTATTACTATTTTTAATAAACTTCCAATAATACCACCCGTTGTTGGCTCACTTGCATCAATAATAGAAAACCCATATTTTCTATTATCTTTTAATATCATAAAATACATTTTAACTATAGTTATTATATATTTAAGTAAGAAATTTTTAGGAACATTGACATAATGCATATAAATTGTATGTGATTCGTCCTTTTTCACATAACTTTTATTCTCATATGTTCTACCATATATATGAATCTCATCAAAATTGTCTAAAAGTTTTTTATATGTTTGATAATTTAATTTGTCAGAACTTACATCTTTCGATAGTATATGATTTGAAATTGAGCAATAACAATTTTTATTCATTTAATAACTCTCTCAACCTATCTTTGCCAATATTCATTAAAAAATCTAACGACGACATATATGCAACAAATTTATCCGCATTATATTGGTTATAAAGTGGATGTACAAATTCATGTTTTATTATATTAACATCAGAAAAAACACTTCTGTCTAAATAATCAATGGAACCTTGTCCTGCAAGATAATCTGTTGCATTTATTTTTTTGCAAATGTCGTATAATCTTTGTGTTTTTGAAGTATTAATTTGAAGGTCGGAAGAATAAATCACCCTTGTATTAATATTTATGAGCTCAAATGTTTTTTCAATAATTTTCATATTATAGTCTATTAATTTATCACTGTCTGATGATAATATTTCATTTATCCACAACATGTTTTCATCAAAGTAAGGGTGTTTTTTATATGTTTGCATTATTTTATTTATATAGTCACTTTTCCAATTAAGCTGAACTTTTCTTTTGTTAATATCTTTAATTTTTACATTCTTCATTTCAACTGGTATCCCTAACCATTTGGAACCATTTGATGTTAAAATTTGATTTCTATTTTGATAATTATTTTTTTTAAATTGTACATCATCTAAAATTACAAAAACATCTGCTTTATTTACTTTATCTAAAAAACCATAATAAGGAAAATGTTCAGGCTGATGTATAGTTATAGTCATAAAGAACATTCCATTCTTACGAGTTCAAAACATTCAGCATATTCCGCACCCATTTCATATCCCCTAAATTTTGCTCTTGCTTTTACACCTTCAATCCATTTATCACCATATTTATCATATTGTGATTTATGTGCTTTTAGTGAATTAATTTTTTTATCAATTGTATTAGAAATATCAAAATACACTTGAGCTCTAAAGGGCATATACCCTCTTCCCGACGGATTTATTGGTTCATACAACATTACTGTATTTTGATTTCTTGCAGCTGATAGTGTTGATTTTGCAGTACGAATATGATCTTGATGGGTATCAAATACAAAGTGAGTAAATATAATATCAGGATTAATATCATTAATAATCTTATCTAGTTTTGAAATCAATTCTTTAGAATAAGGTATATCCATATCATCAAATTCTAAAATATTTATATTTTTAATACCTAAGATCTTACAAGCATTTAATTGTTCTTCATTTACTTGTGAAGTAGTTCTAATATAATTATCATTATGATCTTTTGAAGATTTACCCGTGACTATAACCATACAAACATCATGCCCATTTTCTACTGCCTTTGCCAGTGTTCCGCCACATGCCAACTCAATATCATCTGGATGTGCACCAATTGCTACTATGCTTTTTTTATCATTAGACAACATTTATAATCCTTTTCCACGCATATTAAATGTTCTTTTATCTCCAAATCATTAGAGACAAATTGTTTAATTATTTCATTTTCTTTAATAACTTTAAATTCAAAAAACTTGTAAAAATCGATTGCTGCTATATTATCAGTATTTACCATCAAAGCTAATTGTTTATCTCTATAATATTCCATAAGATTTTTAAAAAAAATTCTTGAAAGATTAAATGAATTTTGTTTAACTAAAAACCTATGTATGTATATTGTATCTTTTTTTAAAGAAGCTACACAAAAACCGAAAACTTCATTTTTTATTTTTAATATATAACTGTATTTATTTTTTTGAGGTAATTGATATAAAAAATTTTCTTTATACCAAAGTTCATTAGAATAGCTATTCCCGTATTTTTCGATGGTTTGTTTATCCAAATTTACAAGCTGCTCTATATCTTTTGAGCTAATCACTTTAAAATTAACTACGTATAAATTATTAGTGCTATTTTTAATAAAATCAAATTTATCCATATACATTTCTACTACATTTTCAGTACTATATTCTTGAACTTTTTCATATGAGAGGCTAGCATATTCTTTTAATAACATATCGTCACTAATGATATTAATACTTTTATCTATAAAATCATTCTCGTTGTTTAAATCAACAACGGTATTCTCTACAATACTTTTATGTAAAATATTTCTTACACCACCAACATCAAAAGAGATAGGGACACATTTACAAGACATTGCTTCTATAATCACTCTTGGAAAACCCTCTCCTCGAGATGGCATAATAAACAAGTCTGCAGTTTGATAATATTTTACAATATCCCTATTTGCTACGGTTCCAAGATTTATTAAATATTCATTTATTTCATATTCATTTATTTCTTTTTCTAACTGTTTTGAATAGTCACCTTCTCTACCAATAGCAACAATTATAATATTTGAATTATTTTTTTTTAATTTTAGTGCTATTTTATGTAATAAATCTGTTCCTCTTGAATAATTAAAAGTATGTACAAATAAGATGATCTTTTTTTCTGTGTCAAATAACTCTTTTTTTATCTTATTTTTTACCTCAAAAGATAAAGGATAAAATCTTTTTAAAGATATATCATTATAAAGTAAAATGATTTTTTCTTTAGGAATTTTATATTGTTTATTATAATACTCGACCATTATTTCTGGTCCCGTTGCTAAATAATTAATGCCTTTGAATATAAACTTACTCAAAATTTTCGTTATAATACGTTTTAGATTTTTTTTTGTGGGTTTAAAAGATAAAGGAGCAACGTCTTGACCACAACTCCAAAATATAACGTCAGATCTATTAAAATTAAATACTCTATTGGCAACAACCAGCGGAAAAATACCTGTTGATGATGCACGTGAAAAGAAAGTCGTTACTCCTTTATTAAAAAGTTCAAAATAAATTTTTACTATTATATAAAAACGTATCATATAGTTATTTTTTTTGCCATCATTAATCACATATATTTTTTTTACATTTTCTATATAGGGATTTTTATCGCTATTTTCAATGATTACATATAACTCAACTTCTTTACCCAACTTTGATAAAAAGTTTATTATATGATAAAAATTTTCTGCGCTATTTTTATCATACTGAGGAAGTAAATAACATACTTTATTCATCATGTACTCTGTCTGTCTTTTGCATAAATATTATTCATAATAAATGGCAAAAATAAAATAAACCAAAACACAAAAGAAGTGATATTATTATGAAAAAAAGAAAAGGTCAAAGAACCAATTATTAAAGAAATGGATATATAAAAATATTCATGATTTACTATAAACAAATTCTTTAATTCTATGAACAACTTATAAAAATAAAACATTACAAAAAACATACCAATCAAACCTAGTTCTGCCACTATTTGTAATAAATCATTATGAGTCATCATGTCTTCTTTTTTTACGAGTCTCATACTTATTTCACCAAAATTCATATTCTTTATATCTTCATCCACATATTTAGCATATTTTGTTCTAAATTGCCCATATCCAATGCCATTTATTGTGTTTTCAGTTAAAATATTAAAAGCAATTTTATTTATTGCAAATCGAACATTTATTAAACTCTTATCCGTATTAATACTAATTATATTTCCAAAGTAAGTCATAACAACAAAGATCACGAGAAAAGCTGCTGCCAAATATTTTTTAGATATAAATTGTCTATTTTTAAAAGTATATATTAGTATTAAAAATAAAACACCCAACTCTACAGCTCTAGATCCTGTTAAATATATTGCAGATATAACTAATAAAACTTTTAAAACTTTAAATTTACTTTGACTAAATAATAATATACTAAAACCCGTCATTAAAGAAATAGCCAAATAATTTGGATTTGGAAAAAACAAAAAAAGTCGAGTTATACTACCTCTAATAAATAATTCAATAAGCATACATACTGATAAAATTAAAGTTATATTTAAAATTAATTTAAACAGTTCATCCAAATTGTCCTTATTCTCTATTTTATTGTATAAAAATAAAATAATAATAGAAATAAAAACAAAATTTCTCGTATAATGAACATAATGGGGCATATATAAATCATTGCCAATAAAACTAAATAATATTGAAGCCAAATATAGGAGGATTAAGCCAGAAATTGGATTTATTAAAGTTTTAACACCATTTTTATACACATGGTATATCAAAGACAATGAAAGCAAAATACCAATAAATTTATGAAGATATCGATATAAATCAAAATTCAAACCATAATTTTCATAATTAGTAGCAAATATCATATATGATAAAAAAATCAATACTACAAATAAATTGTTTGTATTATACTTTTTTCTAAAATATATAAAATATGCAATTACGATAAACGGTACAATACCGATAAAAGCATTCAACATATCAAGTATTCCTTTTTTTTGTAGTTTCAATAAATTCTTTTATATTTTTTGCCCGATTATCCCAACTATACTTTTGTACATTTTCACAAGCCTCATTTACAATATCATTACAGTCTTGCTCTAATACAAAATTAATTTTGTTTGCTAAATCTTTTGAGTTATCCGGTTCAAATAAAATAGCATTTTCGTTATTATTTAATATTTCGCATATTGATGATAAATTTGCAGCAACTATGGGTCTTAATGATGCCATATATTCAAATAGTTTTATAGGTGACGTATATAAACTCATTTTGTCCTTTGCAGAATTAGGAAGAATTAAAACATCTGCATCTTCTATATATTTAAGTGTTTCTTTTTTGGGAACATGAGGCACAACTGTTACATTTTTCAATCTTTTTTTCTTTAGGTAAATTTTAAAATCTTTTAAGTATTCACCAGAACCACCTACAAAAATTACTTCTACTTTTTGTTTTATATCGGGAATCGCATCAACTAATGAATAAACACCTTTCCACTTAAATAAACTTCCAGTGTAAACTATTTTAAATACATTTTTTTCTTTATCGAATTTATATGTTGTAATATTCTTATATTCATCAGTATTTACACCATCGTGAGATACGAGGGCATTGGTAATACCTTCATTTTGATATAATTTTAATAAATAATTATTTATAACAATTAAACCATCAATTTTTTTTAAAACAATTAACAAAAATTTTGAAAACTTATGACTTTCATAAAATATCTTATTTTCAAAAATTCCCACTTTTCTTAATCCAAGAAAAAAAAACAATAAATACCAATCCCTAGTATAAATAGCTACCTCACTTTTTTTTCTATATTTAAAAAGGTTAACAATTACGTTTAATGCAAAAACAACACCTTTTGTATTGGCCCAAATAAATTGATTAAACTTAGCTAATAATTTACTATCTAATTGAAAAAAAAATTTAATTCTAAAATTTTTTTCTATATTATAAAATTTGTATACATCTTTTACTTTAGTTAATTCTTCTGTATTATGTGCTTTAGGAACCCACATTTCCACATTTTTAAATATTTTTGCAAAACTATAACACATTTGCATAGATTGATAACTGTTTGCTTTTTCCGAAGGAATTCTAGTATTTGTAGTATATATTAATTTTTCTATTTTCATTGTTTTACCGTAATTTAAAATTGTTCATTAACGAACTTTTGAGATTCTTGTCGCACTATCAATACTGTCAAATTAAATATATGAATATTTTTAGCTAAATGCCACATCATCACACCAGCTTCATTAGTTTGTATTATTTTCAACCAATGACATAGCTTTTTCTCCATTTTGATATACCTAACCCTTCCCTAATTACCCTGTAATTGATTTAATTGTATTTACAACCCCTTCAACACTTATCTTATCCATACACGGTTTTCCTTCAATATCACACTCATGAAGCTTCCAACAAGGTTTACATTCTAAATATGCCCCGTCATAAATTGATATTGTATTGTAATATTCAGCCAATCCTACGCAAGAAAATCCAGAAAAAACAACTATTGATTTATTATTAAAAGATGATACAATGTGATTCAACAAACCTTCATTTGCTAATACAAATCTAGCTTTCGATAGCAGATAGAAAAGTTCTCTTAAATTTGTTTTTCCACGATAATCTATTACATTTTTTAGCAAAACATCATAACTTAATCCCACTTGTAACCAACTAATTTTGGGCATCATTGTAATCACTTGTTGAAAATTTCCAAAGCCCCACTCCTTGTTTGGAGTAAATGTAGTTTTACCTATAGGTTGAATTATTGCAAACTCATCAGGTAAATTAAATTTTTTTTGAAAATAATTCAATTCAGTATTTGAAAAATAAATTTCACAATGTAAATCTATATACCGAACTTTATTTTTAAAATGCATTGAATGAGCCTGTATAAGATGTATATTTTTTTTTGTTTGACGCATATAGTTTTCTAACGTATCATTACAATACTGAAACATAAAATTTTCAATTTGGCCCCCACTAAATAATCGTAAAAACCTTAGTATATAAAGTTTAACAAATTTATTTAAATTATTAAAACCAATATTTTTCCATACTCTATGGTTATACTCAAAAATTTCAGGATAGTTAGAAAAAACGATGATTTTAAAGTTATATTGTTCATACATAAGTTTTATTATTCCACTCATACACACTTGATCACCAATTGCGTTACCATCTCTATAGATTATGAATATATTTAGTTTTTTCAAACAGTATTGAGCAGAAGGATTAAATAATAATTGCAAAATTTTTTTTATCATAAACTGTGAACTAATTCTAAATACATGTTAATACAATTATCTATTCTAAATTTTTTTTCAAAAACTTCTTTAGAATTCAAACTCATTTCTTTTTTTAAATTATCATTGTTAAGTATATTGGAAACTTTTTTATAAAAAGTATTTATGTTAAAAGGGTTTATAACATATCCTGTTTTTTCATTAACAACTGCATCTTTTGCTCCTCCAAAACATGTAGCAACTACGGGAACTCCTGCCTGCATTGACTCTAATACAACAGTAGGAAATGGGTCTGGATAAATTGATGGAACTAATGTAAGATCTGATATTTTATATGCCAGTTTCATACCATCAGAATCAAGCCATCCCGTAGCAATAATGTGTTCTTCCAACTCGTGACCTTTAAAGATATCTTTACCTGCAATTAAAAGTTTTACTTTATAATTATTCTTTATTAATAACTTAACTAGTTTTATGACCTGACATGCACCTTTCGCGTCAGAAAGTCTCCCTGCCCAAAGCATTATTTTTTCATCTCTTTGTATATTATATTTATTTCTAAATGCTGAAACCTTATTATCAGTAAGACTAATATCATATTTTAATATACCATTATTTATAGTTATAGTATTTTCAACACCATTAGTATTTAAAATTGATTCTTGTTCTTTTGATACGGTGACAATTTTATCAACTTTATTTAAATAAAATTTAATAATAATATTTCTTACTGGATTATAACTTCGTTTGTAGCTCATAAAAGTTTTGAAAGGATTTATTCTTTTATTTATAATAGGGAAGTCAGATAAATCTTGAGGGCGAATCCCTTGAGTGAATTTACCATAATCTACACTCATATAATCATGTAATGTCATAACCATTTTAATATTTTTCTTTTTTAAAAGAGGAATTACCCCATAAGATATATGTGCATGTATATTATGGATATGAGCAAAATCATAATTATTTTTATTTAATATAATTTTTACAGCACTTAAAACCCATGGATTATATAAACTATAATAACCTATTAGAAATCTATTGTATGATGAACCAATTTGATATATTTTAAGACCTGTATATTCTAACTCATTTATTTCACCATTCTTCAGTTCACTATTAACCGTAATAACGGTAACTGTATTATTTAAATTATCATACTCTTTTGTCATTAGATATGCAACTCTTTCGGCGTTTGATAAAGGCATAAAATTATCTGATAACACTAAAATATTCATTAATTAATCCTTTAAAGTTTTTGTTTTCTTAAAGATATCATATTTATCCATATCATAACGATATGAAATCCATTTATCAGTTGAATTAGTAGGTAACATACGAATATCGTTTAACTCATCATAATCAACAGTTTTTTTTGCAATAATAAAATGATGATCCCTAAAAAAGGGAATATAGTTTTCAATAAATTCTAAAATACTAGCTTTAAAGCTTAACTTTTTTCGAATAATATTGTTCTCTTCTATTCTGTATTCTCTGGCTCTTAAATTGAAATATGAATGTTCCATTATCTGAAATCCAGAATAATTTAATAAAAATTCCAATTCATCTTTTGAAAATATTCGTACATGAGGTCTCCATTCACCGTTATAAAATATTTTAGATTTTATCAATGATTCATTTGGACTTTTTCCCGATATAAGCATTCGTTTTATATTTTTTAATGTTGAGATATTATCTGTTGTCAACATAAGTAAACCATCTTTTTTAGTATAAAAGTTTATACTATCAAGCAGCTTGTTAGGGTATTCCATATGTTCTATTATATTAAACGAAGTAGCGATATCATAGGATTCCTTAGTATTTTTATATATTTCTTCAGGTTCATTTTCAAAATCAAAATCTAATATAGTATATTTTTTGAAATATGATTTGAAATCATTTCCAAAATGTAAACCTGACAAATCAAACTTAACATTAAAAACTCCATATATAATTTCTTGCATTTGTCCAGGATAACTTCCAAAGTCTATACATTTTTTCTTCACGTTAAGATGTTTTTTTAATTTATTTAATATTAGTGCATATCTGTAAATATTACTTCCTACAAAGGTAAAGCCCAATTTTCTAAGTTTTAAATCAGAAAAAAATGGCAAATCACCATTCTCCTGCAACCATTTTCTCAATATTTCAAATTCACAATTCAATTTTTTGATTTTATCTCTTTTTATCATTTACTTTCTATCTCTTCTCTTATCCAATCTGCCCCATCCTTATTATCCCCAAAAAATTTATTTCTTATTCTATTAATTGTATTTAATTTAAATTCATTCTCTACTCTAAAATCAATTTCTTTACAAATATTATCTGGGTTGTCAATTAATAAATCTTTATTATTTATTAACTCGTTTACTCCAAAATAATCTCCCCATTTATCAGTTTTAACTAAAATTGAGATTTTACTAAGTAAAGAGGCCTCAATAACAGCTGTACTATTGCTTCCTATAAATACATCAAAGTTTTTTCCATCTTCTAATATTTTTCCATCATATTTTGGAACTACTGTTACTAAGGGATAAATATTTTTTAGTTCTTCATAAAAACTATCTTTAATCATAGGCCGAACTTTTATTGATAATTCAAATTTGTCATTTTCCATTATTTTCTCAAGATAAGGTAAAATCTCTTGAGCACAAACTAGTGGCTCTGAGATTAAAAGAATCTTGATTTTCTTATTATCAACTCTAGAAAACTCACCTCTTTTATAATCTTTTAATGGTCGCAATAATCCACTATAATAAATATCCTTACTATTTATATTTTTAGAATATTTTTGAAAATAATCTACCCAAGCTTCGCTCCACACCCCATAAATATCGGGACCAAGCTTTTTATTTTCATTATAGCTTTCCATAAACTCTTGAACGGCATATTCTTTTATGGACAAACCATGCATAATACCAATTGTTTTTATATTCATAGACTTTGAAGCAATACATAAAGAAGCAGATCTTGAACTGAAACTAATAATCAGCATTTTATCAATATGACATAACTTATAAATTATCTTAATAAATTTTATTGTATCCATCAATACTTCATTATTATTAGAGTATTCAAATAAAATGGACTCGTAAAAGCTTGTAGGTTTTAATTTATATGCTTTTTTTCTAGAAAATAATCTGATAAAATAGGGAATACAATCGTAATAGATAGAAAATCTTTTTCTGATAAAAGTATTCTTTATAAAACTTCTCAAGCTTCTGCTTCTAATAAATTCAATATAATTTATTTTTTCATTATCTAATTTATCATACAAGTGGTTTAATCTAAAGTCACTTTTAGTACCTTTAAAAATTACATCTTCTGTACGAATACCTACATTTTTTTTGTTTCTTATAAAAAAGAATACAATTGATATTATTGAAAAAAAAAGTAACACTACATTAATAGTGGAAAATTTAATAAATGATTTCACATTTGTTTTTAGATTTGTTTTTAGATTTTTATCAAAAAAATAGTGTATCAACACCTTCTCATAGGAAGGATGAATTCCTTCTATAGTCATACTATCATAATTCATATATTCTAGTTTATGTATCAGATTCTTAATTTCCGTATACTTTAAACTTATTTGATATATTTGATCATACCAGGCCCAGGAAACTTTATATCCATCATAATCATACCTTTCAATAAAACTTCTATTACTCATAAATATCTTATCCGTACATATTCTCGCTTCTTTAACATTTCCAAAACCAATATAATCCTCAATATAATAGACATCGGTATCATTTAAAATAATATTCGTTGATTTAGTAGTAATCATACACTTTTTATTCATAGTTGGATATTTCCAAAATTATAAATGTAATGATCTGATATTTTTTGTAATTTCATATTGTTAAATCCATAAAAATTTATTTTATTTTTTTTGGATGCATTATAATCATTAATAGAGTCGCCAACTAATATGGTTTCATTTATTTTATAGTCATGTTCTTTTAAAACATCCCTAACCAGAATTTCTTTTTTAGTAGGAGATCCATTAATCGTTAAAAAATAGTTATTAATATCAAAATATTTACATAAGTTATTTAATTCTCTGTGCTCCGCACCAGAAACGATATGAAAATTGTACTCCTGATGATTATTTTCGATAAATTCAATCGTTTCTTTAATCAAATTATTTTTGTCAAATAGCTTATTTTTAATAATAAGTGAAAATTCTTCTGACAAAGAAATTATTTCATCATTTGATATTTCTTTATTAAGTATATTTCGATAAAAGTATTTTATTTTTTCAAATCTTGAAATTCCACCATTTTCATAATGGTACTTTTCCAAACATTGAGTATGAATATTTAGAGAATTGTTAAATAACTCAACAAACCCATCCCCTTTGATTTTCATACTATCTAAAATAACTCCATCAAAATCAAATAAAATATTTTTAATCATCATTGAGTTCCAAAATATTACAGAGCAAAATATTGTATTCTCTGATTGGAATATACATATCAGTCATTCTTAATAAAAAACTACTCATTCTCTTCGTTTGAGTGTTTATATATTTCTTGAATACATTCCACTAGTCCTTGCCCCAAATCTATATATGGGTTAGCAACAAGTTTTTTAGCAACAGTTGGGTGAAATGTATATGGCGTAATTTTATAATGTCCTTCATTTTTTTCAAGTACTTGTGTTAGTTCCAGTTTATTTTTCATAATCTCATTAATCATAGTTAACAATTCAATTCTTTTAAGCTTTTCAATACCTGTTAGAATAATATGTTCATTTTCATATTGAATATCCTCAATAATGTCAACAGAAAGTTTTGCTGCATCTGCTGCATGTATATACTCTCTTAAATCTTCTCCATCGCCTTTATATTCTAAGACTCCATTTTTCAAAGCATTTTTTAATAGATTATAAATATAATTATTATGACTTGCTCTCTCACCATATAATGAACCATATCTAATTACTGTGTACTTAAGACCATATCGTTTAAAATATTCTTCAGTTAATTTTTCAGATGTTTGTTTACTAATTCCATAAAAAGAGCCTTCTTCACTTAAAGCATAAGCACTACTTGCATAAATAAATCTCTCAATTGTACCTAGTTTTTTACATGCTTCTAAGATGTTCAAATTGCCCATCACATTAAGGTTCATTGTTTCAAGAGGCTTGTGTATTGCTTCATTAAGATCAGCAACTGCTGCGAAATTGTAAATAACACTTGCATCTTTAATAATATCTAAAATATTATCCAAATCCAATATATCTACTAGTTTAAACTCATGATCTTGTTTCATATATAAGGATTTAGATATATCTGCAATAACAACCCTATAGTTTCGCCGTGAAAGTTCGTCTGCTATATAACTTCCCAAGAATCCACTTCCACCAAATACAACAACTACTTTTTGCATATTCGCTCCTATACTTTATAAAATGCTTTTACATGTTTTATTGCACTCATACCCATAGCTTCAACTGCTTCAATTGCATTTCCTCCAATATGAGGAGTACATATCAAATTAGATAAACCAAGTAGTTCGTAATCACTTGGTGGCTCGCTTACATAAACATCAATAGCAGCACCAGCAATAATATTATTTTTCAAAGCATATTTAAGATCATTTTCTACAATTATTCCACTACGAGAGGTATTAATAATATAACTACTATTTTTCATTTGATTCAACAGTTTTAAATCAACCAAGTTGTTAGTATCTTTGTCTAGAGTTGTATGTAAAGTAATGATGTCAGATTTTTCAAATATTTCATTTCGAGGCAGTTCTATTAAGTTATTCTCAGTGTAATATTCAGATTGCTCAACGATATCATTCACTAAAATTTTGCATTTAAATGGTTTTAATAAACGGACTACCTCTTTACCAATGTTACCAACACCAATAATTCCAACTGTTTTTCCACTTAATTGAAACCCACCATTTTTATTCCACATTTTATTTTTTAATTGATTTGACGTTTCGTATAAACTTCTTGATAACATTAACAATATCATCGTGAGTCAATACGTGCTCACCTGTTTCAGAGGCAATGCCTAGGCGGCGATTAAGCTTCATACGGCCAACACGTGATAGATCGTAGCGATCTGGACTAAAGAATAAGTTCGAGAACAGCGTGTTCACCGCATCTTCTGTAGCTGGCTCACCTGGACGCATTACATGGTAAATCGACATACGTGCTTCGATTTCAGTTTGCAGGTCATCAAGGCGCAAAGTGTCTGCAATATAGGCGCCATTCTCAGCATCATTGATGTAGAGAATGTCGATTTTTTTAACCTTTGTTTCGCTCAATATTTCAAGCGACTCTTCAGTTAATAAAGTGTTTGCAGGAAGAAGAATTTCGCCGGTATCCGTATCGATAATATCGATGGCCAGAACCTTGCCCAAAAGATATTCAAGCGGTGCGTTGATTGCCTTAACGCCGGATTTTTCTAATAATTTAGTGTGTTTTGCAGTAATACGACGACCTTTCTCCACGATTAGGTCTTTACCTGCCTTAATATCAAACTCAGCAATAACGCCGCGAAGACGTGAGGGGTCCATCACTAAATCACACGACTTAGCTTTCATTTTCACCACAACGTGATCAAAGAAAGTATCTAGGATATTTTCCGCATTTAAACCCATTGCACGAAGCAATGTTGTTACTGGAAGTTTTCTGCGACGGTCAATTCGAACGTATAAATGCTCGTGGTGATCGAATTCGAAATCTAACCATGATCCACGGTAAGGAATAATACGAGAAGAGAATAATATCTTGCCCGATGAGTGTGTTTTACCTTTATCGTGTTCAAAAATAACACCCGGAGAACGGTGAAGCTGAGAAACCACAACACGCTCTGTACCATTAATAACAAATGTACCAGTGTCCGTCATTAAAGGCAGTTGCCCTAAATAGACATCCTCTTCAATAACTTGTTTAACACGACGTTTTTTCTTTAACGTTGAGCCATTTTTATCATATAGCGCAAGGTTAAGCTTAACACGCATGGTTGCTGCATAAGTAACACCACGAAGCTTGCATTCTTTGACACTGTACTTAGGGTCTTGAAGCTCGTAATCCACATATTCAATTTCAGCATAACCATTCAATGCTGTAATAGGGAATACCGATTGAAAAACCGCATGAAGGCCAACATCTTGCTTTTCAGTTGCTCCAGCTTGAATAAAAGTATTAAATGAGTTAATCTGAATGGACAATAAATCTGGCTCTGTCAGAACCGATTTCCTAGTACCAAAATTATTTCTAATGCGCTTTTTCTCAGTGAACGAATAAGTCATGAATACCCCGTATTAATCGATAAATTGTGATTCAGAATTTCTTCTGAATAAAAACACCAAAATCCCCTGGTGGGGATTTTGGTTATTAGCGTTGAAGGAATTACTTAATTTCTACGCTAGCGCCGGCTTCTTCAAGCTGCTTTTTTAACTCTTCTGCTTCGCCTTTTTCTGCGCCTTCTTTAATTGGTGCTGGTGCACTTTCAACTAAATCTTTCGCTTCTTTAAGACCTAGGCCTGTGATACCACGAACAGCTTTAATTACAGCAACTTTCTTCTCGCCGAAGCTCGTTAGAACGACATTGAATTCAGTTTGCTCTTCAACTGCTGCGCCTGCATCTGCTGCTGCCGCTGGTGCTGCTGCAACTGCTGCTGCTGAAACACCAAATTTTTCTTCCATTGCTGAAACTAGTTCAACAACATCCATTACAGACATATCTGCAATTGCATTTAAAATATCGTCATTTGATAATGCCATGATATTTACTCCTCTTTATATTATTATTTATTGTTTTTGGTCACGAACAGCTGCGACAACACGAGTTAGCTTGGTAGGAACTTCATTCAAAGTTCTTACTAGCTTCTCAGTTGGAGCAAGCATTAACGCCATAACCATACTAATTGCTTGATCTTTCGTTGGTAGGTCTGCGATACGTTTCAGCTGATCTGCGTCAACAAATTCGCCCGAAACTCCCAAACCCTTAACAACTAACGCATCATTTTCTTTCATGAATGCACGGAAAACACGGGCTACTGCACCTGGATCTTCTTGCGAAAAACCTAAGATAACAGGACCGCTTAATACTGGTGAGATACACTCACAACCAGTTTCCGCTAGCGCTCTTTTTGCAAGTGTGTTTTTTACAACACGCAAAGATACATTCGCATCTATTGCAGAAGTACGCAAGTTAGTCATTTGTTCAACTGTCAATCCGCGATACTCGGCTGCGCCAACAGAAATTGCAGTAGATGCTACTGCGTTTACCTGTTCGACAACTGCCTTTTTTGCTTCAAGATTTAGAGCCATAGTCTCTCCTGAACAATTATAAAAAGAAAGCTATATAAAATAACTTTCGCCACAAGGTATTCGCATACCCTCTACATAGGCAAATTGAAGGATCAATTTATTAAGCAACAAATTCCGAAAAATTCATCGCACCTATGGTCTTTGAGGCTAAACAAGTTACCTTGTCGCCCAAAGAATTCTTTTCGTGATCAACCGTAGCCAACCACTGGTAAATCATTAGATATCGACGCTTGATAAATCAACTGATAGGCCTGGACCCATTGTTGAAGAAACATTCATCTTTTGGAAGTAAACACCTTTTGCTGAACTTGGCTTAGATTTTTTAAGCGCATCCAACAATGCTGTAATATTTTCTTCCAAAGCTTTTGGATCGAAAGAAGCCTTACCTACACAACCGTGAACAATGCCCGCTTTATCAGCTCGGTAACGAACTTGACCGGCTTTTGCATTATTTACAGCAGTGGCAACGTCCTGCGTTACTGTGCCCACTTTAGGGTTTGGCATTAGACCACGCGGACCTAATACTTGACCTAGTCGACCAACAACACCCATTGCATCTGGCGATGCGATAACAACGTCATAGTTTAAATCACCGTCTTGCATTGACTTCATCAAGTCTTCCATACCAACAACGTCAGCACCTGCGTCAGTTGCTTTTTGTGCGTTTTCACCTTGAGTAAATACCGCAACGCGAACCGTTTTTCCAGTGCCATTTGGCAATGTCACTGCGCCACGAACGTTTTGGTCTGATTTTTTCGCATCAATACCAAGGTTGATACTTACATCAACAGACTCATCAAACTTTGCTGAAGCGCACTCTTTAACTAAGTTAAGAGCATCAGCCATTGTGTAGCGGACACCAACTTTAATTTTTGTTTGGTTGTCTTTTTGTTTTTTAGTTACATTAGCCATGATTAACCCTCCACCACTAGGCCCATCGAACGTGCAGTACCAGCAATAATTTGCACAGCTGCATCGATGTCATTAGCATTTAAATCTTTCATCTTAATGTTTGCCACTTCTTCAAGTTGTGCACGGGTTACCGTACCCACTTTATTTATGTGTGGCTCACCACTACCTTTAGCAATGCCCGTTACTTTGCGAAGCAAAACGGCTGCTGGTGGTGTTTTCGTAATAAACGTAAAGCTACGGTCGTTATAGACAGTGATAATAACTGGCACAGCCATGCCTTTATCAAGGTCCTGAGTTTTCGCATTAAACGCTTTGCAGAATTCCATAATATTAACACCATGTTGACCCAATGCTGGACCAACCGGTGGTGATGGATTTGCTTCTGCTGCAGGAACCTGCAACTTAATATATGACTCAATTTTTTTTGCCATTTCTTTCTCCTATGGGTGCAAGCGCCGTTAAGCTCCCCGTTAGTTTACAACCCTAAGGTTGTGCTATGTTTTCTCGACTTGAGAAAACTCCAGCTCAACTGCAGTTGTACGTCCGAAAATTAATACTTCTACAGTTAACAAGCTCTTTTCATAATCGACACTTTCAACGGTGCCGTTAAATTCATTAAATGGGCCATCAATAACCAGTACTTCTTCACCCGGTTGAAACGCCACCTTTGGTTTTGGTTTGTCTGCGCCCTCTTGCACACGTGCAAGAATCCTATCCACTTCTCTTTGGGTAATAGGTGATGGCTTACCCGATGAACCACCGATAAAGCCCATGACGTTATTGGTATTTTTTATTAATAACCAAGTAGGCTCTGTTAACTCCATGTTAACCAACATGTAGCCAGGAAAGAACTTGCGCTCTGTTTCTTTCTTCATTCCACCCTTAAGCTCAACCACTTGCTCAGTAGGGATCATGATTTCACCAATCAGACCTTCTTCTAGCTGCTTTTCTTTAATGGCCAGATCGATAGCATCTTCAATCGACTTTTTAACTTTCGCTTCGTAGCCGCTTCTTGCGTGTATTACAAACCACTTCTTAGACATTAGAATCCTTCAGTTAAAGTGTTAAAACGAGCTAATTGATTGCACACCCCAAGTGAAGAATGCATCAACAATCATCAGAAAGATGGATACAATCACAACCGCAACCATAATCATGCCAGTTGTCTTGAGCGTTTCTTCACGAGTTGGCCAAACAACCTTTCGTAATTCAATTCTTGTCTCTTTAGCAAAGTGGGTAAATCTTTCACCTTGCGAAGACTGAGTAAATACAAATGCTGCAACAACAACACCAACGAGCAAAATAAGCACCTTGTAAAGTGCAACCTGCGTCAATGGTTCTAAATAAAATAATGCAATCGATGCTATTAATATAGCAAGCGATAAAACACCATTCAATTTACCTAAGCCTTGTTTTTGATTGTCTGCGTTCTTAGCCACATCTATCCTTTAAATTTGGCAGGCAAGGAGGGACTCGAACCCCCAACCAACGGTTTTGGAGACCGCCACTCTACCAATTGAGCCACTTGCCTAAAATCATCATAAATCAGCCTCAGCATAAGCCGAGACTGACTCGTTAAAACTAATTACTGCGTAATCTTAGATACAACACCCGCACCCACTGTACGGCCGCCTTCTCTGATTGCGAATCTTAAACCTTCTTCCATAGCGATCGGTGCAAGTAGCTCTACTGACATCTTCACGTTATCGCCTGGCATAACCATCTCAATACCTGCAGGAAGCTCACAAGCACCTGTTACGTCTGTTGTTCTGAAGTAGAACTGTGGACGGTAGTTATTGAAGAATGGTGTATGACGTCCGCCTTCATCTTTACTTAAGATATAGACTTCAGCTTCGAATTTTGTGTGTGGGTTGATAGAACCTGGCTTAGCCAATACTTGACCACGCTCAACGTCTTCACGCTTAGTACCACGAAGTAGTACACCCACGTTGTCACCAGCCTCACCAGAGTCTAGCAACTTACGGAACATCTCAACACCCGTACACGTTGTTTTTTGTGTGTCTTTAATACCAACGATTTCTAGCTCGTCACCAACGTTTACAACGCCAGCTTCGATACGGCCTGTAACAACAGTACCACGACCAGAGATTGAGAACACGTCCTCAATTGGCATAATGAATGTCTTATCAGTATCACGAACAGGCTCTGGAATGTATGTATCCAATGCTTCAACTAGCTTCATCACTGAAGGAACACCGATTTCAGATGTGTCGCCTTCTAATGCTTTAAGTGCAGAACCAAAGATAACTGGCGTGTCATCACCTGGGAAGTCGTATTCGTCTAGAAGTTCACGGATTTCCATTTCAACGAGTTCAACCAATTCTTCGTCGTCAACCATGTCAGCTTTATTCATGTAAACAACGATGTATGGAACACCTACTTGCTTAGATAAAAGAATGTGCTCACGTGTTTGAGCCATTGGGCCGTCTGTTGCAGCAATAACGATGATAGCGCCGTCCATTTGGGCCGCACCTGTAATCATGTTCTTAACGTAGTCGGCGTGTCCTGGACAGTCAACGTGTGCGTAGTGACGAACTTCTGATTCGTATTCTACGTGTGCTGTTGAGATCGTAATACCACGTTCTCTTTCTTCAGGAGCTTTATCAATATCAGCAAAATCTGTTGCTTCACTACCGTTAGCTTCAGCCATCACTTTAGTGATTGCAGCAGTTAACGTTGTTTTACCGTGGTCAACGTGACCAATTGTGCCCACATTGACGTGTGGTTTGGTTCTTTCGAATTTTTCTTTTGACATTTTAAACCCCTTATTTATTTAATTTTTCAACAACAGCATCAGCAACGTTTCTTGGTGCTGCAGCATACTTGCCAAATTCCATTGAGTAGCTCGCACGACCCTGCGTCATTGAGCGTAGATCTGTCGCGTAACCAAACATCTCTGCAAGTGGCACTTCTGCCTTAACTTGCTTACCGGCTGGTGTATCTTCCATCGCCCCAACAATACCACGACGACGGTTAATGTCACCCATCACGTCACCCATGTAGTCTTCAGGTGTTGAGACCTCAACATTCATCATTGGCTCAAGCAACTGAGGGTTGGCCAATTTGACGCCTTCACGAACACACATCGAAGCAGCAATCTTAAATGCCATTTCATTCGAGTCAACATCATGGTAAGAGCCGTCATAAACAGTAACGCGCATATCTACTAGCGGGAAGCCAGCAATAACACCGTTTCTCATTTGCTCTTGAATACCTTTATCAATGGCAGGAATGTACTCCTTAGGAATAACACCGCCTTTAATTTCATCAAAAAACTCGTAACCAGCGCCCGGCTCTTGCGGTTCGATTCTTAAGTAAACATGGCCGTATTGACCCCGACCACCCGATTGCTTGGCAAACTTGTGTTGATGCTCAATGGCAGTTGTAATTGACTCGCGGTAGGCAACTTGCGGTGCGCCAACATCACATTCAACGTCAAATTCACGCTTCATGCGATCAACAATAATGTCTAGGTGAAGCTCGCCCATACCAGCAATAATTGTCTGGCCTGACTCTTCATCAGTTGACACTCTGAATGATGGATCTTCGTGCGCCAATTTACCTAACGCAATACCCATTTTTTCTTGGTCTGCTTTCGTTTTTGGCTCAACTGCAACGGCAATAACCGGCTCAGGGAATTCCATTCTCTCAAGAATGATTTTGTCCTTCATGTCACACAATGTATCACCTGTTGTTACGTCTTTCAGGCCAATTGCGGCAGCGATATCGCCAGCACGAACTTCTTTAATTTCTTCACGATCGTTTGAGTGCATTTGCACGATACGGCCGATACGTTCTTTCTTGCCTTTTGATGAATTGTAGACGAAGTCGCCTGATTTCAATACACCTGAGTAAACCCTAAAGAAGGTTAAGTTACCCACGAACGGGTCTGTTGCAATTTTAAATGCAAGTGCTGCAAACGGCTCTTCATCCGTTGGATTTCTAGGGGCTACAGTTTCTGCAGCGTCATCTAAAATACCCGTGATAGGATCCACATCTAGTGGTGACGGCATGTACATAACCATAGCGTCAAGTACTGCTTGCACACCTTTGTTTTTAAAGGCTGAACCACAAAACATAGGAATGATTTGATTGTCAATCGTTTGCGTACGAATGCCTTCTTTGATTTCGTCGTCTGTTAATTCGCCCTCTTCAAGGTACTTCTCCATTAACTCCTCTGAAGCTTCAGCGGCAGACTCAATCATGAACTCACGCTTCTCATCAGCTAGATCTTGCAATTCTGCAGGAATATCTCTAACTTCATAAGTTGCGCCTTGATCGTCCTCGTTCCAGAAGATTGCCTTCATACGAATAAGATCGACAACACCTTCAAAACCCTCTTCTGCACCAATAGCAATTTGCATTGGCACTGGATTGGCTCCTAAACGATTTTTAACTTGCTCACAAACACGTAAGAAGTCTGCACCAGCGCGGTCCATCTTGTTAACGAAGCCAATTCTTGGAACGTTGTATTTGTTAGCTTGTCTCCAAACTGTTTCAGACTGAGGCTCAACACCGCCAACCGCACAAAACACTGCACAAGCGCCGTCCAATACTTTTAGTGAGCGCTCTACTTCAATAGTAAAATCTACGTGTCCTGGTGTGTCAATAATATTAACACGGTGATCTTCAAACTGAGAATCCATACCATTCCAGAAACAAGTTGTCGCCGCTGAGGTAATAGTAATACCGCGCTCTTGCTCTTGCTCCATCCAGTCCATGGTTGCACCACCGTCGTGTACTTCACCAATTTTGTGAGTACGACCCGTATACAAAAGAATACGCTCAGTAGTTGTTGTCTTGCCCGCATCAATGTGCGCCATGATACCGACATTACGGTAACGATTAATTGGGGTGGTTCTTGCCATGATTGCTTCCTAATTTACCAGCGGAAATGAGCGAAAGCTTTGTTAGCTTCAGCCATTCTGTGTGTGTCTTCTTTTTTCTTGAAAGCCGAACCACGGTTTTGATTTGCGTCTAGCACTTCACCTGCTAATCTTAGCTTCATGCCTTTTTCACCACGCTTACGAGAGGCTTCAATCATCCAACGCATAGCTAGAGCAATTTTACGATCTGCTCTTACTTCAACGGGAACTTGGTATGTAGAGCCACCTACACGACGTGATTTGATCTCTACTTGAGGACCAATATTTTCTAACGCTTGCTTGAATACTTCAACTGGCTCGGCATTACCCTTAGCTTCAATTGTATCTAACGCATCATAAACAATCTTCTCAGCTACAGACTTCTTACCATCCAACATTAGGATGTTTACGAACTTAGCCAATACTAAATCACCAAATTTAGGATCTGGTAGGATTTCTCTTTTAGGTGCGGATCTTCTTCTCATATCAATCTTCTCTTATGATTATTTCTTAGGTTTTTTAGTGCCGTACTTTGAACGACCTTGCATTCTGCCGTCAACGCCTGTTGTATCAAGAGCGCCGCGAACTGTGTGATAACGCACACCAGGTAAATCTTTAACACGACCACCACGAATAAGGATTACAGAGTGCTCTTGAAGGTTGTGCCCTTCACCACCGATATAGGTAGTCACTTCTGCTGAATTTGTTAATCTAACACGAGCAACTTTACGTAGCGCTGAGTTAGGTTTCTTAGGTGTTGTTGTGTACACACGCGTACAAACGCCACGTTTTTGTGGACAACTGTCTAATGCAGGTACACCACTTTTAACAATCTTTTTCTTACGTGGGTCACGTACCAGTTGGTTAATCGTTGACATAAAGTTTCTACTCCAGAGTATTTTTTCTAATCAATTGCTCTTTTGACGGAGACAATAAAGCGAAGAATTATACTTTGCTGTGGGTATTTATGTCAACTGATATTAGGCTTTTTTTATTAAATCCTGCAGTAAAAATTCACAAGCCTGATGAATCATTTCGAAGACTTCGTCGAATCTGCCTTCATAATAAGGGTCTGGCACGCTTCTTGTTTTATTTTCGGGTAAATAATCAAGCAATAACTCGATCTCAGATTGACTCTCATCTGGGCACTCAGACCTGAGGTTATGATAATTATCGATATCCATTGCCAAAATCTTATCGTAATAATAAAAATCACTCTCATGCACTTGTCGGGCTCTCTGGTTGGACAAATCAACGCCCTCAAATTTAGCAGCCTGTTGGGAGCGCCTATCTGGCGGATTGCCAACATGATAGGCGTGTGTTCCAGCAGAGTCTATTTCAAACATTTTACTGCAACCGTTATCCTTCACTAGTTGACGAAAGGCCCCTTCAGCAGTCGGCGAGCGACAAATATTACCCATACAAACAAACAGCACTTTGGTTTTCATCCCACTAATTACCCTTCTTTGACTTGACTTCAACACATTATAATCCCCTTATTAGAAACCAGCATAAAACACGTCGTGACAAAAGCGTTAGTTGAAATAGCAAAAACCGTCATTCAGTCAGAGACTGACTCTATTTTAAAACTTAAGGATAGGGCTGACCAAAACTTTATTGATGCTTCCACCCTCCTACAAGACTGTCAAGGTAAAGTGGTTTTAATAGGTACGAGAAAGTCAGGCCAAACCGCCCGAAAGATTGTTGCAAGATTAGCGTCTACTGGCACCCCTGCATTTTTTGTACACCCCGGTTTAGCGACGTCATGACCAAACCATGCAAAGCTATTGAGTCTGAGATGCCAGCAATAGCGGCTGTTGAGATGATGGATGAACACAACCTAAACTCCCTGCCCGTTGTGATTGTTGGTGCAATCAATATGCACACATTAATGCAGGCAAAAATCGTTTAATATTGCCCGAAATATTAAACCTAGATTAAATAAATAAACAAAAAAATGGATATAAAAGCATTACTACTCGGCATTCAAGATACCGAAATTTCGATAAATATTAGCGGGCTTTCGCTCAATAGCAATAACCTCACAGAAGGGGATGTATTTGTTGCCCTTCAAGGTGAAAATAGCCATGGTGGTGACTACTCAGAACAAGCCATTGATAAAGGCTGCGTAGTTATTTTGAGTGAAGGTCGCGATATTGAATGTGCCGTACCGTGTATTCGGATTGATCACCTGAGTTTGCATGTGGCGACACTCGCACAAAGATTTTACCAGCAAGCGCAATTGGTTAAATTAATCGGAGTCACCGGCACCAACGGCAAAACATCGGTCAGCCTATTTATCTCGCAACTTCTCGAAGCTCTCAATGTTAAAACGGGCGTCATTGGCACACTCGGCATTAGCGGCTCTGAGGAAAAAAACGCCAACACAACACCGGACACGCTAACGCTATATCGAACACTTGAGCGATATTATCAAGAAGGCGTAAGAGTTGCTGTAATAGAGGTCTCCTCACACGCTTTAATTCAAAAAAGAGTGGCGGGATTAGCATTTGAACAAGCCATTTTTACTAATTTAACGCAAGATCATCTCGACTATCATAAGACCATGGAAGGCTATCGAAAGGCCAAAGGCAAGTTATTTTCAGATGAAAATACGCAATGCGTGATTGTTAATCGAGATGATGAAAATCACGATTATTTCTTAAATATAGCGCCCGATAAAAAACAAGTCTCTTTTTCTATTGATGACTTCCAATACTGTAATAAAAACGAACAAGGCTTTCTCTGCAGGCTCAATCAGTTTATTTTTGAGTTACCATTACTGGGTCGTTTTAATATTTCAAATGCACTTGCAGCCCTCACCAGCTTGAGAGAGCTAGGGTATAGCGACGACGATATCATGCCGCAGCTAACAAGAATTACAGCGCCACTGGGTAGAATGCAAAAAATCACGGATCATAACATTTGGATTGATTACGCTCATACCCCAGACGCACTTGCTAACGCAATGAGCACTCTTCGCGAACATTTTCCAGAGTTCAAATTAAGAGTGCTTTTCGGCTGTGGCGGCAATAGAGATACCGACAAAAGAGCCAAGATGGGCAAAATTTCCAGCGAACTGGCTGACAGCGTTATTTTGACAAGTGACAACCCAAGAAATGAGGACCCTCAAACAATTATTGATGAGATTCAAAGCGGCTTAAAAGAAGGTTTTGAAGCTGACATTATCTTGGATAGAGAGCTCGCCATTCAAACAGCCATCACTACTTTGAATGAGGATGAATGCTTGCTGATTGCCGGTAAAGGTCACGAGACCACACAAACGATTGGCACGAAAATCCTACCTTTTAGCGACATCGAGGTTGCTCAAAATGCTCTCGTCTAACACCCAGACAATTGCTGACATTACTGGAGGGATTTCAGCCGCTGATGTCGAATTTGAAGGGGTGTATACCGACACTAGAGAAGATGGAAAAGGCAAACTATTCATTGCGCTAGAGGGTAGTTCATTTGATGGTCATGATTTTATCCAGCACGCTGAAGATTCTGGCGCGAAAGCCATTATTGCACACAAAGAAATCACAACAAGCCTGCCAACAATCACCGTTGTCAATACCGAAAAAGCCTATAGAGCAATCGCCAGCTGGCATCGCCAATCGTTCTCGCCAATCGTCATTGCAATCACTGGTAGCAACGGCAAAACCAGTACAAAAAATATGCTAGCAAACATCTTATCCATTGAAGCGCCGACTCTTTGCACACAAGGCAACTTAAACAATCATTTGGGCGTGCCAAAAACCCTACTCAACATAAAAAAAGAGCATAAGTACTGCGTTATTGAAATGGGCGCGAATCATGTTAACGAAATATCCTTACTCTGTCACATTGCCAAGCCAGGATTTTCGATTATTACCAATGCAAATAATGCCCACTTAGGTGAGTTTGGCTCTATTGACAACCTTGTCAAAGCCAAAGGGGAAATTCTGGGCGCACTGCCGACATCAGGAATGGCATTTATTAATGCCAACTCAGCGCACAAATCCACTTGGAAGAAAATTGCCGGCAATCGAAAGTGCGTGTTATTCGGAGAAAATACTACTGTCTTTGCTACCGACATTGTCGAACAAAAAGATCTATTGCAATTTACCCTTCGTTGCAACAATGAGGCGACGGCTGTGACTTTGAATATGATTGGCAAACATCAAGTGGAAAACGCGCTCGCTGCCACGGCATGTGCTGTACAACTTGGTATTGACATCAAACACATAAAACAAGGGCTTGAATCAACAGTCCCGGAAAAAGGCCGATTGAACCTATTGCACTGCCATGGCTTCACCATTCTAGACGACAGCTATAACGCCAACCCGCACTCGATGAAGGCGGCCATCGATACCCTTTCTGCAAACGCTGGCGAGACGATTGCCGTTCTTGGTTCAATGGCTGAATTAGGCAGTGAGTCAAGCGCACTTCATCAAGAGATAGGTGACTATCTAAGGGCAAGCCCTGTTACAGAGATGTACACAATTGGAGATGATGCTAAGCATTACCAAGGGAATCAATGTGACGATATCGAATCCCTATATAAACACTTATGCAAGCATCACCAAGATGCAACAATACTAATCAAAGGCTCTCGCTCGATGCAGTTGGACAAATTGGTAAATCTTTTTGCAAAAACAACAAACTCTACTTGACCTTTGTTTGAAAGATGGCGATAATTACCCGCTTTATATTTGTGTTTCAACAATGCATTCGCATTATTGCGATATTCAGATATAGATTTTTGGCAAAAAGAGTAAAGATACAAGGTAATTTTCCGAAAACAGTATGACTCATACGACCGAGGAGAAATAGCGAAGTAGCTTTGACTTTTGGGAGACAAATATGCGCTCGTGGCTCAACTGGATAGAGTACTCGGCTACGAACCGAGCGGTTACAGGTTCAAGTCCTGTCGAGCGCACCAAAACTAAGTTTATTCTACGGCTCAATCCTATTTTGATAGAATGACCATCTGATGATGACACTTCCCAACATACTCACCCTCTCAAGAATTGGATTAATTCCAGTCTTTATGATGCTGTTCTATTTGCAACCCAATTATTTAGAGGGCGAACCCCTGCCTTGGATCAATAACTCTTTGGTGGCAATCTTTATACTCATCAGCCTTACAGATTTCTTTGATGGCCTACTTGCAAGGCGACTCAACCAAATATCAGAGCTGGGTGCTTTTCTTGACCCAGTTGCCGATAAGCTCATGGTGTGTGCCTCCCTTATCCTGTTGACCGACTATTACGCCACATGGTTCGTCACCATACCATCCGTCATTATTATTTCCAGGGAGATATTGGTCTCCGCACTTAGAGAGTGGATGGCTGAAGTTGGTAAAAGAGCGCATATTGCAGTATCCTGGATTGGCAAAACCAAAACATTGATGCAAATGCTTGCTATTTTGTTTTTGCTCTATCACCAGCCGTTATTCATGTTCTCACAGGATGAGATTTTGAATGCCGGTTTAGCGCTTTTATTTGCAGCGACCGCACTTACTTTGTGGTCTGGATTTAATTATTTGATTGCAGGGCTAAAAACATTTGACAGCTAGGAAAAACACACTATAATTTCACATCTATGCGGGAATAGCTCAGCTGGTAGAGCATCACGTTGCCAACGTGAATGTCGCGAGTTCGAATCTCGTTTCCCGCTCCAAACTAAGTGATACAATTAGCCTGTCTCAACAGGCTTTTTTGTTTCACGAAGTTACTGGCCGGATAGCAAAGCGGTTATGCAGGGGCCTGCAAAGCCTTATAGACCAGTTCGACTCTGGTTCCGGCCTCCATTTTTTAGTATCAAAAAATCCAAGAATTTTTCCTTAGGGCACAAAGACCTAACAGAGAGAATCTACGATTCTCGAAAAAGGTATTTAGCCTCTAATTAATCATATTAAAATCAATACACTTTCACAAGAGATTTTCCTATGCAAGTCCTTAAAGCCCTAGAACAACGCAAATCAATACGAGCTTTTCTCGACAAGCTCGTTTCGGAAGAACAGATCAACACCCTACTCGATGCTGCAAGATACGCGCCATCCGGGGTAAACACCCAGCCTTGGAGTGTTGTCGTGGTTAGTGGCGAGAGCAAGAAAAATCTACAAACAAAAATAGAGGCAGCTTTTCGCTCGGGAGATAAGGGTAAGCGAGACTACCAATACTATCCAGTTGAGTGGAAAGAGCCCTACAAAACAAGACGCAAAGAATGCGGCTTACTAATGTATTCAACACTGAATATTAAGCGCGAGGACAAAGAGCGCCAGATGGATCAATGGGCAGCCAATTACCGTGCTTTTGATGCGCCAATAATGCTGCTATTTTTTATGGACTCGGGCATGCAATCTGGCAGCTTTATGGATTGCGGCATGTTTATTCAATCCGTTATGTTGGGGGCGCTTGATTTGGGTCTTAGTACTTGCCCACAGGCAGCCCTTGCCGACTATCAACATATTATCAAACCGGAGTTGGATTTCGGTCACGATAAAATACTGCTCTGCGGTATGGCGCTTGGCTATGAAGATACCGAGGCGTTAGTCAACAGCTATCGCACACTTAGGGAAGGGGTAAGCTCGTTTACTACCTACTATCGTTAATTAGATAATAGGGCAGCTTAGTTGCATTCTTTGAAGACCAGTGCGCGACATTTTTCGCATTTGGCCATGTCGAGCTTGCTGTAGATATTATTGATAGCCACGCCCTTAGATTCAAAGAAATGATCTTCACCAATTTGCTCGACAAAATGCACTTTTCTCAAAAAATCCTCAACCGTAGCCTTTACGGAAACGAAGTATAAGCCACCACCCAATTCTTTTAGGCGTCGATTCTCAGCCAACAAGCCTTCAACGCCAGCCAGGTCGATAAAGTTGACCGCATTTGCAACGATAAGAACATGGTAAATTCTTTGATTATCAACAATTTGGTTGATTTGTTTTTGAATGTGATTAATCGAGCCAAAATATATAGACATATCAATTCGGATTATTTTCAACTGAGGGCATTGAGCTAAAGGAGTGCTTCGTATGGATCTTAACTTACGATCGTCCTGATCTGGGTAATTCTCAAAAGCTAAAGTGTGGACTTCAGGTGCTGCTGTTTTGGCAATAAATAACATCAGCGAGAGTAGTACACCCAAGTAAATTGCAAACTCCAACTCCAATAATAAAGTCGAGAGAAAGGTGACGAGGAAAATCGAGGCTTCTGACTTGGAAAATTTAAATGTTTTTTTGATGTGCTTAAAGTCAATCAAATTATAAGCCACCAATAAAATAACGCCGGCCATTGCGGCCAGTGGTAAATACTTCATCAATGGCGCAACCAAAAGCACAATAAGCACCAATATCATTGCCGCAAATATAGCAGAAAGCGGGGTTTTCGCGCCCGCCTCATAGTTAACACCCGTACGAGTGAACGAGCCAGAGGATGCGTAGCTTGAGAAAAAGCTACCAACAATATTTGACAAGCCTTGGCCAACAAATTCTTGACTTGGCTTGATTCGCTGATACGACTTTGTCGCCACCGAGCGACTGATTGAAACTGCCTCAATTAACCCCAAAAGTGCAATAGCAAATGCTTCTGGCGCCAATGATCTCAAGGTGTTTAGTGAAAAGTTTGGCATGGAAAAAGGTGGCAACAAAGCTGGAATTTCACCAACAGTTTTAATGGCGCTAGTTTGCCCGCTCAAAAGAACAGCAACAATACCACCAACAAACATTCCTATTAATAAATTGGGATATCTCGGCTTATAAAACTTAACCAAAATAGCGCTAAAAAGTGTACTTAAGCCCACAGTAAGAACAAGAATCGAATCCCAAGATTTAAGAGCAGCTATCCCCTCTCTCGGCCCATCTCTTAACCCGCCAATACTATCGAAAATCGCACTCCAAGTATCATAAAAACTCAAACCCCTAAAAACCTCAACGCCCAGCATATGAGGTATTTGACTCGTGGCAATTAACAAGGCTGCGCCGGCGGTAAAACCAATCACCACATTGTGTGAAACAAAGTTCACCAACATACCAAACTTCGCCAAACCAAATGCGAGTTGATAAACACCCGCCAAAAAAGTTAAGGTCAATGCCATCGCCACAAACTCCTCACTACCAATCACCGCGTGCTGGCTAACCGCCGAAAAAACAACGATTGAGATTGCTGTTGTCGGGCCAGAAACAAGATGATGAGACGAGCCAAACAAGGCTGCAATAATAGGTACAACCATTGCTGTATAAAGGCCATATTCCGGTGGCATACCAGCAATCGTTGCAAAAGCTACGCCCTGTGGTAGTACGATGATTGCACCTGTTAGACCGGCATAAAAATCAGCACGCAAAGTGTCCTTGGTAACCAATCTAAACCAAACCAAAAAGGGAAAGAGTTTTGCTATTCTATTCATTGAGGGTGCAAACATTAATGCACCTTAAATTATATATGAATTCACTCATCCATATGAGTTGTCATTAATAAGCCAACACAAACCTTATTTGGACCCAGCCAGATCACCACTGGATACAAACCATAAAAACAGCAGTTCCAGCCACAATACTCATCAGTGCATTACGCCGCCATAGGTGCAAACCAACAGTGACAACTAATGCAATGACGGCATACAACCCTTCTGCAGAAAGGTAATCGACAGATTTAAGCATATAGACAACCAAAATACTCATCACCATTGGTGGTGTGTATTTTGAAAGAAACTGCAATAGTGGATGTTGTTCACGCCCACTAAACAACAAAAATGGAGGCAGTCTTGTTGCAAAAGTTGCTGCCGACATAATGACTATTACCATTAGCAAATACTCAATATTCATCGCGCACCTTTTGGCTGGTCAATCTCAACGATAGCATCATTAACAGCGAAAGAGAGATGGCCAGTATTAACATGTGCTCAGTAAAAACAACCAATGCAATAACACAGGCGACAAGTGCCACAACAAAAGGCAGAGGTTTTTTTACTTTACTCCACTGCTCAATCAACAATACCGTAAACAAGGCTGTGGCAGCAAACTCCATTCCTTCAGTATTAAAGGCGAGATGAGTGCCGGCCCACGCGCCCAAAGTACAGCCAAGTATCCAATAGCTTTGACTAAAAAGCGCCATCCAAAAATAAAACGTAGACCGCTCGAAGTGCTTTGGCACCTCAATCGTCGTCATCAACGAATAGACTTCGTCTGTCAAACCAAAAATTAAGTACAACTTTCGAAGACCCCAGCGTCCAAAGCTGTCAAGCAGTGCCAAGCCATAAAAAATGTGGCGCGAATTCAGGAAGAAGGTGGCGATTGCAATCTCAACAAACCCAGCGCCCGCAGCAAGTAAACCTACAGCCATAAATTGAGCAGCACCAGCGTAAATGCAAACAGCCATCAAGGTTGCAAAATACCAAGGATAGCCCAGCTCTTGAAACAATAAACCAAAGGCAATACCTAATGGCAGGTAGCCAAAAAATATCGGAAGGGTGGTTTTAAGTGCGGCTTGAATCATTAGCGGCTATTATAGTCTGAATGTTAATTGCAGCTAAATATCCCAATCTCTTTTCCGTGGTTTACTCAATAAATAGAAATTATTTCTAAATATATGGAATATATGTAAATAATATTATTTTATTTTACAAATATTAAAGATATTTAGAAAAAAATACTATAATTCCCAATTTTGAAGCTATCCAGGCTTCACACAACGCTAACAGCAAGGAATTAAGAAATGAGCCTATTATCAGAACATAAACTGAGCCATTTACGACAACTTGAGGCAGAAAGCATCCATATCTTTAGAGAAGTGGCCGCTGAATTTAATAACCCTGCAATGCTGTATTCTATTGGTAAAGACTCATCTGTCATGCTGCACTTAGCAAAGAAAGCATTCTTTCCTGCAATACCGCCGTTTCCATTATTGCATGTGGACACCACTTGGAAATTTCGTGAAATGATCGAATTCCGAAATAAAGTGGCAAAAGAATCCGGCATGGATCTAATTACTCACATTAACCCCGAAGGCGTGGCGATGAATATTAGTCCATTCACCCACGGGTCAAAAGTTCATACCGACGTGATGAAGACGCAAGGTCTTAAGCAGGCGCTGGATCAACACGGCTTTGATGCCGCCTTTGGCGGCGCAAGACGCGATGAAGAGGCATCACGTGCAAAGGAGCGCATATTTTCATTTCGCTCTGAGCAACACCGCTGGGACCCAAAAAACCAAAGACCTGAACTTTGGAATCTATACAACGCACGCATTAAAAAGGGTGAGAGTATTCGAGTATTCCCAATTTCCAATTGGACAGAGCTAGATATTTGGCAGTATATTTACCTCGAAAAAATTGAAATCGTACCCCTGTATTACGCAGCCCCAAGACCGGTAGTTGAGCGTGACGGCGTCAAAATTATGGTCGATGATGAGCGCATGAAACTTGAGTCTGGTGAAACCCCTGCAGAAGAATGGGTGCGTTTCCGAACTCTTGGCTGTTACCCATTAACGGGCGCAATTGAGTCCAAAGCGACAACTCTAACCGATATTATTCAAGAAATGCTTCTAACAAAAACATCCGAAAGACAAGGTCGGCTAATCGATTCTGATCAGGCCGGATCCATGGAAGCAAAAAAAGCACAGGGGTACTTTTAATGAGCCACACTGACGAACTAATAAAGCAAGACATTCATGCGTATCTAGATACGCATGAAAACAAAACATTACTGAAACTACTGACCTCGGGAAGTGTGGATGATGGCAAATCTACACTAATCGGGCGCCTTCTGCATGACTCCAAATTGGTCTATGAAGATCAACTGGCAGCCATCAAAAACAACACCAAAAATTCCTCAGATGGCGAGGAATTTAATCTGGCACTTCTGGTGGATGGCTTAGAAGCAGAACGCGAACAAGGCATCACTATAGATGTTGCTTACCGATACTTTTCAACATCTAAGCGCAAGTTTATTGTTGCCGACACACCGGGTCATGAGCAATACACTCGAAATATGGTGACCGGCGCCTCCAACTCAGATTTGGCAATTATCTTAATTGATGCTAGAAAAGGTTTAACAACGCAAACAAAACGTCATTCTTTTTTGGTGTCGTTATTAGGTCTAAAGCAAGTTGTTGTAGCTGTTAATAAAATGGACTTGGTCGACTACAGTAAGGATATATACGACTCAATCAAGAGTGATTACCTGCGTTTTGCAAAAGATCTTAATTTAACAAAGATAAAATTTATACCCATCTCAGCACTCAAGGGTGACAACGTTGTTAATTACTCTGAAAAAATGCCCTGGTACGCAGGTAAGGCGCTTTTGCCATTTCTTGAAGAAGTCGAGATAGAAACAAAAGAAATAAAAGGAGGGTTTCAATTGCCTGTCCAATATGTTAATAGACCCAACGCCGATTTCCGAGGCTATAGTGGTACTCTTAACCAAGGAAGTGTTGCTCCAGGTGATCCAATAACCGTTCTACCAAGTGGAGTAAATACAACTGTTGATCGTGTTATCTCGCATGATGGTGATCTAACACGTGCTTATAGCGGGATGGCCATCACGCTTACACTGACGAATGAGGTGGATATTTCTAGAGGTGATTTACTGGTTCATAAAGATAAAAATTTATCAGTAAAAAACCAACAGAAACTTAGATCTCACCTCGTGTGGATGGATCAAAAGCCTCTACAGTTAGGCCACGACTACGAACTCAGACTGGGACCTCGAAGCATCAATGCACGTGTTGAGCTACTCCACCATCGCATCGATGTAAACACTATGGCAACGGTTGATGCAGATGGGTTAGGCCTAAATGAAATTGCCCTTGCGGATATTCAACTAGATGCTCTGTTGCCTGTTGAGAAATTCAAAAACAACCAGGGTTTAGGTGCGTTTATCCTCATCGATAGAATCACAAATGCCACTGTCGCTGCAGGTATGATCAGTGCACAGCAGGCAGACTTGATTGACCACAATCATTCAGGGCCTAACCTTGAAGTGGCCAACAAGGACTTAAAGGGCGCTAGTGCGGAGAACATAGTGAAATGGGCGTTGGAGTTAGATGGCAAGGCTGTTGTAACAACAAATTTTGGCCCTCAGGAGGCTGTACTATTGAGCATGGTTAGTCAGATAGCGCCAGAAACAGAAGTGCTTTGGGTGGACTCCGGCTACAACATGTCGCAAACGTATAAATTTGCAGACGCAGTAACAACACACCTTAACCTTAACCTTAAGGTGTACACCCCGACTGTAAGTGCCGCTAGACGCGACGCTGTTATGGGGGGTATTCCCATAGTTGATGATCCTACCCACGAAGCATTTACTTATCAATTTAAGATTGAGCCATTCTTACGCGGCATGAAAGAAATCAATGCAAGCGTATGGTTGACAGCGGTTAGACGAGAACAAACAGCCTTCCGTCAAGAGATGAGTACTGTTACCCTTGGTCCAAACAATGTTATCAAAGTGTCACCACTACTGGACTGGACACTCAAAGATATGCAGGCTTATCTTGAAAAGCATGGTCTGCCTGATGAGACTCGTTACTTCGACCCAACCAAGGTTGATTCTGGCAGGGAATGTGGCTTGCACACATTAACTAAATAGGAAAATTTTATCACTCAACAAGCCCGAGTTATTCGGGCTTGTTTTTACAAACTGGTGTTGTTTTGAGCAATAATCGGAAATTGCGATTTTTGTATTTATTGTAGCGCTTTAAGCCTCAAACGCAGTGCATTTAGCTTAATAAAGCCCTCGGCGTCTTTTTGATCGTACGCACCCTCATCGTCTTCAAAGGTGGCGATTTTTTCGCTAAAAAGTGAATTGTCAGATTTGCGACCTACAATTGATACGTTACCCTTGTACAGCTTCACACGCACAATACCACTAACATTTTCTTGCGAGGCGTCAATCGCCGCCTGCATCATCTCACGTTCTGGTGCAAACCAAAAACCGTTATAAATCAATTTCGCGTATTTCGGCATGAGCTCATCTTTGAGGTGCGCTGCTTCGCGGTCAAGCGTAATCGACTCAATTGCGCGGTGCGCTCTGAGCATGACTGTGCCCGCTGGCGTTTCATAACAACCGCGTGACTTCATACCAACAAAACGGTTCTCAACCAAATCTAGGCGGCCAATACCGTGCGACCCTGCTCGACGATTAAGATCTTCCATCACCGTTGCTGGAGACATGGTTTCACCATTAATAGCGACAATATCGCCCTTCTCATAGCTAAT